>ERZ1027150.269-NODE-269-length-47364-cov-9.861697_pt1 | contig 47364 bp, 42 predicted proteins | sample MGYA00519276_ERZ1027150 | MGnify/ENA primary metagenome ERZ1027150 (study PRJEB26926, sample SAMN06164860) | human gut metagenome | biome: ENVO:00009003; feature: ENVO:2100002; material: ENVO:00002003 | host: Homo sapiens | place: USA | collected 2012 ... | reverse complement strand
TAGAACTGAAAAGTTTGTTGTCCAGCCAATACTGGTACCATTTTCCCTCCACGTCAGCGGGGTTATACTTACTTGCTAATTCCATTTTATTATAACTTGTTTAAATATGATTCTTTAATGAAATATTGGATGCAAAAATATAGAAAAACGGTGGAATAACCGAATAAAAAGTAGATAATGAGCACAGTCTGAATCGAAAATTAGTATTTTGTGCAGATATGCCTCGTTTTTTGACTGGCTTTTCCTATATTTGAATGGGAAAAATAAAGACAAAATCCGGCTTTTACAGGGGAAGCCGTTAACATTATCTACATCCATGAAAACAAAATCGATTTTTTTAGCGGGTGCTTTGTGCCTGGCTGCTCTTTCCGTACAGGCTGATGTCTCAGAAATAGACAGCCTGAAACTTGAACTGTCTTCTCTTCGGCAGAAAGGGGGAGACTCGCGTAAAATGCTCGAGATATACCAGAGTCTCAGCAGCATTTATGAAACCTTGAACTGGGACTCATCTTCTTACTATCTGGAAAAGGGAATGGAGTTGTATCCGGAACCGGATTTTACGGATAAGGCCTATCTTTATCTGTTCAATACTGCGGCTACTCATGATTATGTAACCGGAGATTTTGACAAGGCCAAATCGAAATATTTTCAGCTGTTGTGTCATCTTCCGCGACTTGAGGAGCGGGATTACGAGTTTGAAGCAACCGCGCATATGGGCTTGGGGGTGGTTTACAGGAAACTGGGGCTGGCGGATTCTACCTTGTACCATTATAACCTGGCTACAGACTTGGCGAAGAAAGCAGGTGACTTGAGTACGTTGTCTTCCATTTATTATAATATAGGTGCGATGTTTCATGCGAACGGCAGGTACGAAGAGTCGCTTGCAAACGGCAAGTTGTCGGCTCAGTATGCAGCCGAGGCAAACGACTGGTCTACCGAACAGTATGCACGGATTCTGATTGGTTCGGCATATGCCCGGCTGAAGAAGTTCCCGGAATCGGCTGCGGTGTTGAGGGAGAACGTGGAGAATGCCATTGCCGAAAACCAGCCTTTGCTGGCCATGAGTTCACTGAGTCCGCTGTTGAGTGCATATCAGTTGTGGGGCAAGAAGGATTCGGCACGTCTCTACTTGCAGAAGGGGGAACGGTTGTATGCCAGTATTCCTCCCGGAAGTCCTACGGCACTGGAGTTTATGGGGGTTCAGGCCAGTCTGCTCAACTGGATGGGAGATTACCGGAAAAGTCTGGAGCTGCTGCTGACACATAAGGAAATGGTGGCACAGATATCTTATGAGCCGTACCATATTCTTCTGGCCCGGAATTATGAGGGTTTGCATAATTACAAGGAGGCCTTCCGTCATCTTCAGGATGCGTATGTGTACAGAGATTCAGTCAGGAACGTGGAGCGGAATCAGGAAATGTCGGAACTGAGTGCCAAACTGGATTTGAGTGCAAAGGAACTGAAGATTTCTCGTCTTGAAAAAGAACAGGTTGAACAGAATGCGCAGAAACTGAGGCTGACGATTTATCTGGGACTTTCTGTCTTTCTCCTGCTGACGGGATTCTTTGTCTGGCAGCACAAGCGCAGGTTATGGAAGAAGGATTCGGAACTGGTGTCTGTCAGACGGTATATCGAAGGACTGGAGAACGAGCGGAAACGCATTGCGAAAGACTTGCACGACGGGGTGTGCAGTGATTTGCTGGGGGCCAGTATGCAACTGGAAAGAAGTGGTCTGGATGCTGTGGTAAAGCAGAAGATTATCGGCATGCTGGATGAAATCCGTAACGGGGTAAGGGCGTTGTCGCACGAAATGATGCCCCCAGATTTTCAGTTGACGGACCTGGATGAAATGTTGTCTTATTATTTTGCCAAGATAGAAAAACAGGCAGGGCTGCAGGTGCATTATCTGTCACAGACCCAGCACGGATGGCATACGATAGCGGAGGAAGTGAGTTATGAGATTTACCGTATCGTACAGGAGTTGTGCAGCAATGCCTTGAAGCATGGAAGTGCTTCTGAAATTTTTGTGGAAATGAGCGAAGGAGACCGGATGCTGAAGTTGACATTCTCTTATGCAGGGGAATGGAAGAACGCTGGGCCAGAAGATTCCGTGGGCATTGGCTTGCGCACAATGGAAGACCGTCTGAAAATGATTCATGGACGATATGAACTGAATACTGAAAAAGAAATATCAGTCAGTGTGTGGGTCGATTTGTGCGCTTCGGAGAAAAAATAGGCGAAAATCACGGTTTTCGGTGAAGGCTCTTTCATTAAAACTGTTTTTCTTTGTAAAAACTAAAAGAGACTGACAGACAGGCGGAAGGATCTTGTATCGGAACCAATGTCTGGAATGACTAAACATAGAACAAGTAAAATGGGTAATAAAAAGGCTACTGTTTTATTGGTTGAGAATCATGCTTTAATCTTGCAAGGCCTTCAATCTGTCATTTCAAAAATGCCTGAGATAGGAACGGTATGTATTGCTTCGTCTGAAAATGAGGTGCTTTTGATGATGGAAGAAAAGCCTTTTGACCTGTACCTTCTGGATCTTGGACTTCCAGGGGGGAGCGGTTTCATTTTATTGAACCTGATTCGAAAAAAATATCTGGCGGCACGTATTATTTTAATTGCAATGAATAGCAGCCCCTGGATTTACAGAAAGATTATGCGATTGGACTTTAACGGGATTATCTTGAAGTCAGGTGGAATATCAGAACTGATACATGCGGTGAGGACAGTGCTGCAAGGTGATGTGTATTTTTGTCAGGAATTTAAGGAATTTGAACAGCAGTGGGCAAAAAGAAAGAATTCTATGACGGAGCATAATGTGTGGCTGACACTTCGGGAAGAAGAAGTACTGAGAGAAATCGCAGCCGGCATGCAGACACGTGAGATTGCTGAGCATCTGCACGTTTCGGTTAATACGGTTGAGTCGCATCGTAAGAGTCTTATGTTGAAGTTGGATGCACGGAATGCTGTGGAACTGGTTGTAAAAGCAATCCGGATAGGATTGCTTCATGTGGAAATGTGAAGTTCTCGATTTATCTCAGTCAAAGGAAAATATGAACTTTCTTATAAAGTATAATCAAAACTGTTGTTTATGAAAATAATTTATTGGATGGCATTTTGTATATTGCTGATGTGTACCTCTTGCAGTGAAAACAGGCAAAATCAGCAGGAAGTAAGACTTGTAAATGGTAACCTGACCGAAATTGTACTTTCTCCGGCTGGCAGTAGAAAAAATATTGAGTTTATTGCTGAATCTTCATGGGTGGCTACAGTCAGACCAGTAACAGTCCGACAGGATGGCGGGAATGAAACCGACTGGCTTCGCCTGAACCAGTACAGTGGTGGTTCGGGAACTAATACACTTATTCTTATGATAGATCCGAATACTACCGCCCGGATTCGTATGGCTGAGATTGTGATTCAATGTGGTGAAACTGCCGTTTCTATTATGGTCAGGCAGGAAGGACGGGAAGGAGATGCGACTTTTAGTAAGGTAAAACCAATAAAACAGATTAAATACTCGGAAACGGATGCTTCTGGTAATGTATATAAACCGGAATGTTATCTATTGACTTTCAGTTATGATGTTGATGGAAATGTCGCCAAGATTGTTCAGAACAGGGAAGATAAATTCTCTTCTGAAAGAATTCTGACCTACACATATGGAAAGGATGAGATTGAGGTACGTAAATGGGAAGATGCATATGAAGAGATTTATCGGATACGCCTGAACGAGAAAGGACTAGCCGAAGAGGTAATGGAAGAAAATTCACCTCCGTATGTCAGATTCGAATATACCGAGGACGGCCGTTTATCGAAGATAGAAGAACTTTCTTCTGAAGATGAAAACAGTGAATATTCTTTTTCATACGAAGGTGGCTTTTTAAGCCAATATGTGAATCCCCAAATTGGTTCGGAAGGATTTTCTACTTGGATAGATAGAACTAGGGCATATATCAATCGGTATCCTAACAATGGAAAAATTGATATGATGGGATATCTGCTAAATCATGATGATTGGGGCTTTTTGTTTTATATCGGACGAATGGGAAAGACAAGCGATTTTATGGTTGAATCTTTGGAAAACAGCGTAGTGATCAACCCCGTATATCAGGATATTTATGATGAACCTAATGTGGAAATTCATCAGTCGTATGATATTTTTGAATCTTCTGATGAGCCTTTATCGTTTCTTTTTGAATATGATACTGAGCAGAATCTGACTAAATTGACTCGCCGTATGTACCTTTTGAAATCCCATGTAGAATACGATGTGATAGTAGGGGGTGAATTGCTGGATTCCAGGAATCCGGAACGAGGATATGTGTATGAAATAAGAAATCGTTTGGAAAGTCCGAAAGAAAGGGTTTATGAACAAGGAGTTTTTGAGATTAGTTATTGAGATTTAAAGTTGATACAGTATTTTGAAAAGTAGGCTAAAACTTAATGCAAAAATATGAACTATAAATTTGAAAGATTGAATATCTGAAAGACTGATGTAAGTCGTGTCATTAATCATGAAAGAGATTGCTGACGTTTTTAAATATTTTAATTGCAATTTATAACTTTTCGGAGAAATATTAATGTGTACATTGTCAAATCAGATATATTATGCGATTATGAATATAAGAACGATTCTATTAGTATTAGTTTCCATCCTTCTTTCATGCAAGGCAGATATGGATTCTGTATCTTCTCCGGATACATCTTCTTCTGGTGGATCTTATCAATCCGGCAATTTACCGGATAATATTTATTGGTATTCAACTGATAATATAGTTCCTTTGCTAACCGGAAGTCTTCATGATTTTAAAAATGGTAATATTCAGAGTTCATGTTTAGTAGAAGATACTGTCTATTATATTTTTGACTTTAAGCCAGTATGTCATATTTCTAAAATTATCGGAGGTACCAATCGTAAGGCGTTTCAAAAAGCAACTGCTGAGGCTTTTCAGTCTGTTGAGTTTCAAGAAAGGAACAAAGATGGAGTACTTTTCACTTATTATGCTTTCGGACAATATAATGCGACAGATTCCTCTGCAACAGAGTATATTCGTTCTTTCTACGAGAAGAACAAAAGTTCATATCCGTATAAAACGATATTTTTTGCAGAGTATTATATATCTCCTTTCTGTTCGTATATTCCTCAAAAATACTTTCCGGAAAACCAGTCAGATAGGCGAGTGTATGTACAGACTATTTATTGGGGAAGATGGGCTCAACTTATTATAGAATCTGATTTGCCTCCTCTGTCAGTCACTGAGGCTTATCTGGAGAGACTGATGAAGGAGGATTCGGAAAAGTGGAATGAAGTAATTGTCAATGGTAATTTCTTTGTAAACGGCATCAGTCTTAGTCATCATGAAAAGGCTTTAGATGCGTTTTTCAGCCAAATGAATGCGTCCGACCACATACTTCCAATATTTTTCTCTGTCGATTATTATTGAAAGCAGAAAAGTAATCTGAAGGAAAATCCTTTTCACAGGAGTATTTTTCAGAAGGCTCTATAGGTAGAAAAGCCGTCAACCGATTTTGCAGGACACAGCACAAATCGGTTGACGGCTTTTCTTAAGGATAATTTTCACCAGTTAAGTGTAATGGGGTGAGTACTGATAAATCCGTAGCTGCACTTACAGCGGAACAACCCGGTACTCATCCAGCATTCTGCGTACTTTCGGCTTTTCAAATGACGATTCAAAACATTTCACAATCTGTTCATCGTTCTGACGGTCAGCAATTACAGGAACCAGTATCCGGAGCATTGCCCACCGGTCATCATCCCAGGCGAATAATTGCAACAGACGGGTACATTGGGCACAAGTGAAACTGACAAGTTTTACCTTCTTCCTCACCAATGACAATTGTTCATCCTTGAACATCTTGCTCTTTACCTGCGCATAGAAACGTTCAAAACTGCCGGAGTCCATTACCGGGAGCAACGGGTCCGAATCAGCGGCCTGTTCCAATAGTCTCCTTGCTTCTTTCTTTGCACTGTCAAAGGTCATCTGTTTCGTAAGCAAATCTCCGTTGTATTTATCGATGATTGTGGGAGCCAGTATCCTTAAAAACTCCAGTTTTTCATCATCCCACTGCAGCAGGGCTAACAACCGGGCGCATTGGGCACAGGTAAATCTTCCGTAGACCGCCTCGCGCCTCAATCGTTCCAGTTGCTCGTCCTTAAAAGGAGCGTTTTTAATGTCTCTGTACAAGTCCTCAAAACGACGGTCAGCTTCCGATACGGAAGGAGGACATATGGCGATGACCGGTGGTGTGGGGCGACCGCCAATCATCACATCCTGCCGACGCTCCGATTCCGGAAACGAATCGTATGCCACAACCCGCTTGCCTGAAAAATCAATCACGACCGTCACCGGAGAGTTTTGCCAATAATAGGCATTACGGTATTCCCATTGCTCGACTCCAGACTCCGAGCGTTTAAAATCAGGCGTGCCAAGTAAGGCAGTTACCTGTTCCGGAGTCATTCCTTCCTTAATCTTTGAAGCAGCTTCCTGCTTGCTTCCATACGACAACAAACTACAACTATTCATTGAAAGGAATAATATTGTCATCGCCAGCATCATTTTCTTTTTCATAATCTGTCTGTTCTTTTCGTTCACATGCTTCGTTGCAAATGTCTTGCGGCTGCAATCCTGCCTGCCATATTCAAATGCTAAACAAAGGTAGCGTAAAAAACTGCTATTTCCCTCATAAATCAACTATTTCTGAGAAGGAGTTTCCCTAAATGTAATAGGGTTTTCCGCAGCTGTATCGGGTTGCGTGATCAATCTTCCACTTCTTTCTTTTTTCGCATGAGCAATGTCAGTTAACATTAACTCTGTAAAATCTCGTATAAAATAATGCATCTTCTGCTCTTTATCTCTTTTATTTTTTCTAACTTTGTTCAGACAAAGAATGGAAGAACCTGCAATTCTTCCGTCCTTCACAATAGGCATTTATTGTAAACTTAATTAATCGATCAATTACACCATGAAAAACAACCGTTATCGCTTCTCACTGCTGGCAGGAGCCCTCCTGTCATTGTCGGCAGCCATACTTCCGGCCGCTGCGGCAGACATCAAGGTCAACTCCAGGATGAGTTATTATACCTCGGAAAAAGAGGCTGAAATCATGATTTATCTGCCCGAAGGAACCGGAAAGGCACTTCTGGACCAGACAAGCTATCCTTTGCACCAGGGAGTCAATCTGCTGAGTGTGAATATGCAACACCTGCAACCCGGCAACAACGAACGGTCGGTAACCGTGGATTACCAGGGGAAAAGCCAGGAATATAAAGTCAACCTGCTCCGGCTGGCTCCATCAGACAACGAAGTAAAGATTGATTACTCTACCGGAGGACTCCAGGTAGACGGTTATCCTTTCTTGCCGACAGGGTTTTACTCCAGTCTGCAGGGGCACAACTATCCTTTTCTGAAAAGCGAGGTTACCCAATGTATCAACCTGTATTCTCCATATCACAATATCGAACCCGAGAACCACGATGCCCGGATGAAATACCTGGATCTCTGTGCCCAGCTCGGCATCAAGGTAAACTACAATGTGTCCGGACTGTCTGCAATCAAGGGAGGCAGTAATACCCACAGTACGGCCAGCGAAGAAGAACGCTTCCGCTTGCTTCGTGAAGAAATCATGCGGGTAAAAGACCATCCGGCCATCCTGTCGTATTACATTGCGGATGAACCCGACGGACAGGGAGTCAGTCCCGAGAGTCTGGAAAGGGCTTACAACCTGATTCACGAGGTCGATCCGTATCACCCGATATCAGTGGTCATCATCAGTTCCCTTCCTGCAAGGCGCTATGAGCATACATACGATATTCTTATGGCCGACCCATATCCTATACCTAACGCACCTGCGGCCGAAGCACCACGGATGATTCAGGAGATTTACGATCAGATGCGTTATGAGAAAGCCGTCTGGCTCGTTCCTCAAGTTTTTGGAGGAGGAGAAATCTGGACCCGCGAACCCAGTGCCCGTGAAGTACGTGCCATGTGTTACGGCAGTATCCTGGCCGGTGCCAGAGGCATTCAGGGTTTCCACCGAATGCCCGATTCCGGTTCTCCGCTGTTATGGAACGGATTTAAGGAGGTCGCAGTAGAACTTCAGCAGATTGCACCCTACCTGTATGACGCTCAGTCTTGTGAGATACCGACCGGCAGCGAGCAGGTGAAGGCACGCGTATACCGTCATAACGGCAAACTGCTGGTGGTGGCTCAGAACATGGAAAACCGTCCTTGCAATGTTCAGCTGGCCCTTCCTGAAACGGCTCCCCAATCCTGTACGGCACGTGTTATTTTTGAGAACCGTGAACTGACAGCCGATGGAAGACTGCTCAAGGATATGCTCCCAGCCTTCGGTACCGGAGTGTATAAAATTACTTTGGAAGAACCAGTTTCCAAAGTGCTTCGTGGCAACCTGATGGTGAATCCAAGTTTTGAAGAGTCTGTTGAAGCGGGTGAAATTACCGGAGGGTCTGGCGGTGCCGGAGGAAATGGAGCGACTTTGCTTCCGGATACCCGGATGGCCTTTGACGGGGAAACCTCTCTGCGCCTGACCAATCCTTATCCGAATGCCGGAGCCAGCCGGGGACTTTTCCCGATTGACAATGAATCTGACCGGACCTATATTCTTTCTGTATGGGCAAAGGCCGACCGTCGTTCGTTGAAGCAATATCAGGAAAAAGGAGAGAAAATGCAGTTCAGACTGGCTTTAGGTTCTTTGGGAGAGCAGACCTTCGAATTGACTGATGAATGGAAGCGCTACGAACTGGTATGCAAGCCGAAAGAGTACAAGCGCACTCATCATGGAGGAGCTGCCGGCTCCATTACCTTGCTCAGTGCCGGTACCGCATGGTTCGACCTTGTGCAGATTACTCCGGAAATTCATATACAGGCCGACCGGACTCCGGACAGACATGGCTTTAATGTATCGATGGACTGCTACCTGCAGGGTGGGGAAATCCATTATACAACTGACGGCAGTGAACCGACTCTTTCTTCTACTAGATACGAGAAACCTTTTGAAGTGCGCAGCGTGCAGGAAATCAAGGCTCGGGTATTTGTTGCAGAAAAGGCTTATCCGGTTCTCACTAAAAAAATTGCCGCGCATAAGGCCCTTGAGGCCAAGGTGATTTACCAGCAGCCTTATCATCCGAAATACAACGCCGGAGGAGACGGTGCAATGACCGACGGTATCTTTGCTCCGATGAATGCGCAGGTCCCTCTCTGGCACGGATACTTCAAAAATGACATGGATGTAATTGTCGACCTGAAGGAAGAACAGAAAGTACGTAAGGTGGAACTGGGATTTATGCAGTCACTGACAGCCTGGGTCATGCCGCCGAAAATGCTGGAAGTCTGGATTTCTTCTGATGGAGAAAATTACCGCAAGGCCGGAAAAATCAATTACGGAGAAGCCCGAAAAGGTGCCGGAGAATACGATTATATCCGTATTCCGTTCGTCATTGACAAAATCAACAAGAAGGCACGGTACATACGTATCAAGGCAACTCATCCGCAAACACTTCCGTCCTGGCATCATGTCATGGGAGAATCGTGGATGTTTATTGATGAAATTGTAGTGGAATAAGATTCCTGAAGAAAACTCATAAGAATTCCTCCTGTCTTTCGCCGAGCAGTCAGCATACTGTAAGGCGAGGCAGGAGGATTTTTTTGTTATGCTGCTGACTTTCATCTTTCGTCTTCGAGTCTCATCCTTCCAAAGAAGTCCTTGTGATTTTTAACAGACAGTAAGGATATCTCATTTTTTATATCTATCTTTGCATCAAATTAGGTAACATGTGACTAGTCCGTAATGTGTTATATGCATTAACGTGGTCCCAGAGAGATTCTTTGAACGAATTTAAAATTAGAATTACATATATTTTAGAATGAAAAATATCCGAAATTTCTGTATTATAGCCCATATCGACCATGGTAAGTCTACTTTGGCAGACCGTTTGCTGGAGTATACTCAGACGGTGAAAGTGACCGAAGGACAGATGCTTGATGATATGGATCTGGAACGTGAGCGCGGTATTACGATTAAGAGCCATGCCATCCAGATGGAATATAATTATAAGGGAGAAAAATACATCCTGAACTTGATTGATACTCCGGGACACGTGGACTTTTCTTATGAAGTATCCCGCTCCATTGCGGCCTGCGAAGGTGCTTTGCTGGTAGTGGATGCATCTCAGGGAGTACAGGCTCAGACCATATCCAACCTTTATATGGCATTGGAGCACAATCTGGAAATCATTCCGGTCATGAACAAATGTGATATGGCCAGCGCAATGCCCGAAGAAGTGGAGGATGAAATCATTGATCTGCTGGGCTGCAAGCGGGAAGACATTATCCGTGCTTCGGGGAAGACCGGCATGGGTGTGGAAGATATTCTGCAGGCGGTAGTAGAGCGCATTCCGCATCCCGTTGGAGATGAGTCGGCTCCTTTACAGGCGCTGATTTTCGACTCGGTATTCAACTCCTTCCGCGGAATCATTGCTTATTTCAAGGTAGTAAACGGAGTCATCCGGAAAGGAGACAAGGTGAAGTTCTTCAATACCGGTAAGGAATACGATGCCGATGAAGTCGGAGTATTGAAAATGGATATGATTCCCCGTGACGAGTTGCGTACAGGTGACGTAGGATACATTATTTCGGGTATCAAGACCTCGAAGGAGGTAAAGGTGGGAGATACCATTACGCACATTGCCCGTCCTTGCGACAAGGCGATTGAAGGATTCGAAGAGGTGAAGCCGATGGTCTTTGCGGGAGTTTATCCGATAGAGGCCGAGGATTATGAGAACCTGCGTGCTTCGTTGGAAAAACTGCAGTTGAACGATGCCTCGTTGACTTTCCAGCCCGAGTCGTCTTTGGCTTTGGGATTCGGTTTCCGCTGCGGCTTTCTTGGGTTGCTCCATATGGAAATCGTGCAGGAACGTCTCGACCGCGAGTTTGACATGAACGTCATTACCACTGTGCCCAACGTATCGTATATGATTTACGACAAGCAGGGTGGGGTACAGGAAGTGCATAACCCGGGCGGAATGCCTGATCCTACGCTGATTGACCATATCGAAGAGCCGTTCATTGATGCGTCCATCATTACCACTACCGATTATATCGGTCCAATCATGACCCTGTGTCTGGGTAAGCGTGGCGAACTGGTCCGCCAGGATTATATTTCGGGAAACCGTGTAGAACTGCATTATAAGATGCCGCTTGGGGAAATCGTAATCGACTTCTATGATAAACTGAAGAGTATTTCAAAAGGATATGCTTCATTTGACTATCATCAGTCGGGTTTCCGTCCGTCAAAGTTGGTGAAACTGGATATTCTGCTGAATGGTGAATCGGTTGATGCTTTGTCTACACTGACACATTTCGATAATGCTTATGATCTGGGACGCCGGATGTGTGAGAAGTTGAAGGAACTGATTCCGCGTCAGCAGTTCGAAATCGCCATTCAGGCGGCCATCGGAGCCAAGATTATTGCCCGTGAGACCATCAAGGCTGTCCGCAAGGATGTAACTGCAAAATGTTATGGTGGTGACGTGAGCCGTAAGCGTAAGTTGCTCGAAAAGCAGAAGAAAGGAAAGAAACGTATGAAACAGATCGGTACGGTAGAAGTTCCTCAGAAGGCTTTCCTTGCAGTCTTGAAGCTTGATTAAAGAAGATTGAGGAAGAGAGAATCCCTCTGGAATACATATAGGAAAGGGAACTGTTGCATGTGCACCGGTTCCTTTTTTTATGGATTATCCTATGCTCTCTTTTGCAGGGCAACTCAGCAAAAGGAGAGCCATTACGATCCCGAGAAGGAAGTTGAAATGGCTCTCCGATAAAAATTATTTTACTACAGTTTAACAGGCAATTTGAGGTGCAGAACTTAGATAAGGAACCCAAGCAAAATACCTGCAGCTACAGCTGATCCGATTACACCGGCTACGTTAGGGCCCATTGCATGCATCAACAAGTAATTGCTCGGATCATATTCCAGACCGACTACCTGGGAAATTCGTGCCGAGTCAGGAACAGCAGATACACCGGCATTACCGATAAGCGGATTAATCTTGTTTTCTTTCTTCAATACCAGGTTGAAAATCTTCACGAAAATGACACCTGATGCGGTTGCAATGACAAATGACAACGCTCCCAAGGCGAAAATCTTGATGGAGTCCCAGGTAAGGAATTCAGATGCCTGAGTAGAAGCACCTACCGTGAGTCCCAGCAGGATGGTGATGGTATCAATCAGCGGACCGCGGGCAGTCTCAGCCAAACGACGTGTAACGCCGCTTTCCTTCAGCAGGTTACCGAAGAACAGCATACCCAGCAAAGGAAGACCGGAAGGTACCAGGAAACAAGTCAGCAGCAATCCCACAATCGGGAACATTACTTTCTCTGTATGCGATACGGCACGTGGAGCCTTCATACGAATCAGTCTTTCCTTCTTGGTAGTCAGCAAACGCATGATAGGAGGTTGGATAACCGGTACAAGTGCCATGTATGAATAGGCCGATACGGCAATGGCTCCCATCAGGTTCGGGGCTAATTTGGAAGAAAGGAAGATGGCGGTCGGACCGTCTGCACCACCGATGATGCCAATGGCAGCAGCCTGCATCGGATCAAATCCCATTGCAAGAGCAATCATATAAGCTCCGAAAATACCGAACTGTGCGGCAGCACCGATCAGCATCAGTTTAGGGTTGGAAATCAGTGCGGAGAAGTCTGTCATGGCTCCGATACCCAGGAAGATGAGCGGCGGATACCATCCCGAGGTTACTCCCTGATACAAGATATTAAGAACTGATCCTTCTTCATACAGTCCGACTTTCAGTCCGGCCTCCATGTTGAAAGGTATGTTTCCGATTAGAATACCGAAACCGATGGGGATAAGCAACATCGGTTCAAACTCTTTTGCTACGGCCAGATAAATGAATCCGATACCAATCAGGATCATAATCAGATGTCCTGGAGTGGCATTGTAGAAGCCGGTATAGGTCCAGAAATCAGCCAGATTATTTTGTAGAAAGCTAAAAAATTCTCCCATAATTATTCAATGATTATAAGGTCTGTACCTTCAAGAATAGATTCTCCCTTGCTCACACGGATTGAAGTGACCTTTCCGTCACGGTCTGCCTTGATGTCGTTTTCCATTTTCATGGCTTCCAGAATCAGTAACGTCTGTCCGCGTTTTACAGTATCTCCTTCCTTGACTTTAATTTCAAGAATCACACCTGGCAGTGGAGATTTTATTCCCGATTTGCCTCCAGCAGGAGCTGGGCGTGTGATAGTGGCGGCCGGTGGAGCTGCCGGAGTAGTAGCAGCAGTACGCACTACGGGCTTGATCTTAGGCTTGTTTTGTTTTTCCAGTTCTACTGTATATGCTGTACCATTTACTTCCACATGTACATTGTTATCTTCTATGTCACCAACTACAACTTTATATAAGTTGCCATTTATTTTATATCTATATTCTTTCATGGTTATTAAATTCATTAAGGAGATTATTTCTTTTGAGGAGTTTCACGCAACGTATAAATCTTTGAACTCCATGGAGAGTAGCTTCGTTTTACACGGCTGATGGTCAGAATTGTTTCCTCCACATCGTGGTCGGCTCCCTGTGCTTCATGAAGGGCCATGGAAATAGCTGCAATCACTTCACCTGGCGCTTCACCCAGTCTCTTTTCTTTTGCTTCTGCCTTATCAGTTATGTTATGTACTTTCATCGCATTCCGTTTGCGTAATGCAATGGCTGTCTTTCCGATAAACTTGAAGCAAAGGTACAGTAAAATCAATCCACAGAATACAACGCTCATTGCCGAGATTGCCATACCGATACCAACCGGGTCGTGTTGCTCGAACTTGTCCATCTTCGGGTTGCTTTCGATGGTTTTGTTGTTGGTACTTGGAGTCACGTATTTTTCAGCGCTGTCGTCTTTCACTTCCCATTCTGCGGAAGCATCACTGATACGTGCGTACGACTGGTTGGCCTTCAGTACACCGGCCGGAACCACTACCTCATCCAGCAGTTTCTTGCCCGAATCATAAAGTCCGATCCAGTTGGCTTCAGTTTTGCTGAGTACGAAGTTGGTATGGAAAGTTCCACGGCGTGGGGTTCCGTCAGCCCAGAAAAGCGTATGCTGACGCGGTTTGATACTGGTCAGTATGTCTCCTTTCGGAATGAAATAAGTGGTGGTGTCACCCGGCTGGCTGCTTATTTTCAGCAGGCAACCTGCCAGATCGGCACTGCTGTATGCCCGGTTGAATATTTCAATCCATCCGCTGTGTATCCCGTAGTCATCCTGAAAGTTACTCTGGTTGTCTACCAATACTTCGTTGATCACCAGTTTGTTGTTCGATTTCTGTTCTGTACACGAACTGAACCCGATCAAAAGCATCAGTGAAAGAAATATTCCAATTTTATATCTAGTCATAATAAATCAGATTTTGAAAGGTTGGATTACAAAGGAATATTACCGTGCTTCTTGGCCGGATTGCTCAGTTTCTTGGTCTGCAGCTGCTGCAGTGCGCGGATGATGCGGAAACGGGTATTACGCGGTTCAATTACATCATCGATATAGCCGTACTTGGCTGCATTGTATGGGTTGGCGAAGAGCTTGGTGTATTCGGCTTCTTTCTCAGCCATGAATGCCTTCGGATCGGCAGCTTCCTTTGCTTCCTTAGCATACAATACCTCAACAGCACCGGCACCGCCCATTACTGCGATTTCAGCGGTCGGCCAAGCGTAGTTCATGTCACCTCTTAACTGCTTGCAACTCATCACGATGTGTGAACCACCGTAAGATTTGCGCAGGGTGATGGTCACCTTAGGAACAGTAGCCTCACCGTACGCATAAAGCAACTTGGCTCCGTGCAGGATGACCGCATTGTATTCCTGACCTGTACCGGGGAGGAATCCCGGAACATCTACTAGTGATACAATCGGAATATTGAAGGCATCGCAGAAACGGACGAAGCGGGCACCTTTGCGGGATGCATTGCAGTCGAGTACACCGGCCAGGAATTTAGGCTGGTTGGCTACGATACCTACCGACTGACCGTTGAAGCGGGCAAAACCGATAATGATATTCTTTGCATAGTCGCGCTGTACTTCCAGGAATTCGCCGTTGTCGACAATAGCGCCGATCACTTCATACATGTCATACGGCTTGTTCGGACTGTCGGGAATGATATCGTTCAGTGAATCTTCCAGACGGTCAATCGGATCTGTGCAGTCTACATAAGGCGGTTCTTCCAGGTTGTTCTGCGGAATATAGCTCAGTAATTTGCGGATAAGTGCCAGGCCCTCTTCTTCTGTTGAGGCAGTAAAGTGCGTTACTCCCGAGCGGGTAGAGTGTACGCTGGCACCTCCCAGGTCTTCTTGAGAAACGTCTTCTCCCGTAACGGTTTTTACTACTTTAGGACCGGTAAGGAACATATATGATGTACCTTCCATCATCAGTGTAAAGTCGGTCAGTGCCGGAGAATATACGGCACCGCCGGCGCAGGGACCGAAGATACCTGAAATCTGTGGTATAACACCGGATGCCAGGATGTTACGCTGGAAAATCTCTGCATAGCCGGCCAGTGCATTGATACCTTCCTGAATACGGGCACCCCCCGAGTCATTGATACCGATACAAGGAGCCCCCATTTTCATGGCCATATCCATGACCTTGCAGATTTTGAGTGACATGGTTTCGGACAGTGATCCGGCCGAAACGGTGAAATCCTGTGCGAAGACATACACCAGACGTCCTTCGATAGTTCCGTATCCGGTAACGACACCATCGCCCAGATAATGTTTCTTGTCCATTCCGAAGTTGGTACAACGGTGTTTTACGAACATGTCCATTTCTTCGAAACTGCCTTCATCCAATAGCATGGCGATGCGTTCGCGGGCTGTATATTTACCTTTTGCGTGTTGTTTTTCGATGGCCTTTTCCCCACCGCCCAAGCGAGCCTGGGCGCGCAGTTCAATCAGTTCCTTTACTTTTTCGAGTTGGTTACTCATGGTATTAGAATTTTAATAAATTAATGAATAATAGAATGATGAACCCGGCAGAGAATCCTATAATCAGAATCAGGCTTGTCAGGTTCATCATCTGTATTTATTTTTCACAAAGTTCGGTCAGTACCCCCATGGTTGATTTTGGGTGAAGGAAGGCAATCTGTAATCCTTCCGCTCCTTTTCGGGGTGCCTTGTCGATCAGGCGGATACCGTTTGACTCAGCTTCAGCCAGTGCGCTGGCCACTCCGTCTTCTACAGCAAAGGCTACATGATGTACGCCCATGCCCCGGTTTTCGATGAATTTGGCAATGGTGCTTTCTTCACAGGTAGGTTCCAGCAACTCGATTTTAGTGTCTCCGCACTTCAGGAAGGCTGTTCTTACTTTCTGGTCTTCTACGGTTTCTATGTTATAGCATTTCAATCCAAGTACGTTTTCGTAATAAGGAAGGGCTTCTTCGATACTTTTTACCGCAATGCCCAAATGTTCAATGTGGGAAATCTTCATAGTTTTTTGTTGTTTTTTTATTGGTATTAAATTCTAAAGTGAGTGTTTTCATTTGCACAAAGAAAAGAAAAATGTGTTGAATAATGAAATCTTTCTTTAATTAATTTTCTTTGGTGCATTCTTTTTTGTTTCCTACAACTCTGTAATTTGCCGTATTTCCTGCAGTTCTTCGGGGGAGAAGTTCGTGTTCGATAAGGCATTCAGATTGTCTTTCAGCTGCTCTACCGAACTGGTTCCAATGATGACGGAGGTTACCCTACTGTCCTGCAGTAGCCAGGCCAGAGACATCTCTGCGAGTGTTTGGTTTCTGCGAAGGGCAATCTGATTCAGGGTTTTTATTTGCGTCAGAACTTTATTGGTCAGAGCTTCTTTTTTCAGGAATCCTCCCCGGGCAATGCGGGAGTCTTCCGGAATCCCGCTCAGATAGCGGTTGCTGAGTAGCCCCTGCGCCAGTGGAGAAAATGCGACAAATCCGCTCCCCTGTGCTGCTGATTCCTGTAATATACCATCCTTTTCTGTTCTTTGGTCAAGCAGGTTGTATCTTCCCTGATACAACAGACAGGGAGTATGATTTTCCTTCAGAAAGCGACAGGCGATTTCCAGTTGTTCTTTTGGATATTTGGACAGGCCTACGTATAGTGCTTTTCCTTGCCGTACGATGTCGGTCAGGGTCTGCAGGGTTTCTTCCAAAGGGGTTTCCGGATCATAGCGGTGACTGTAGAAAATGTCCACGTAATCCAATTGCATCCGTTTTAGGCTTTGATTGATACTGGCCATAAGGTGCTTGCGTGAGTTCCAGGTTCCATAAGGACCTTCCCACATGTCATGACCAGCCTTGGTCGAGATAAACATCTCATCGCGGTAAGGCTTCATTGAGCGTTGCATGATGATTCCGAAGGTCTCTTCTGCCGATCCGTAAGAGGGACCGTAATTATTAGCAAGGTCGAAATGTGTTACTCCCCGGTCGAAAGCATAGTGAATTTTCTTCTGGCTTAATGACAAAATATCTACATCACCGAAATTGTGCCACAACCCCAATGAGACGACGGGCAGCAAGATTCCGCTTTTGCCGGCCCGGCGATATTTCATGTCGCAGTGATACCGGTTTCCGGCAGCTGCATAAACTGGTTCTTTCATAATTGTATTTTTTTAAATCAGATTAATCTGTATTAAATATAGAGTCGTATCAGCAGGCGGTTGAGCCAGCTCCATCTGACCTTGAACCACCTGCGACTGCTTAATTGTTTTCCTCCAAACCTCAAAATGAAGTCACGGTAACCGAATTTTTTGAAAGGTAGTCCGGCATCCATGAATTCAAAATGCTTGAATCCGAGCTGGCGGGCATGAATCATGGCTTTCCACACAGCCAGTACACCCGGATATTGTGCAGCATAGCTTTTTCTCATTCCTCCCGAGAATATCAGGTAAGCGGTGTCTCCCGAATACAGACAGACAGCGCCTCCAATGATTTTGTGCCTGTAACGGATTAGAAATATATTACCGTAATGCCGTCGTTCGGGGCATGCCTGGAAATGAAGGAAAAAGTTGAGGTCGGGCAAATAACGGTAGATTTTGTGTGAGTAGATTTTTCTTAGCATATTGAAAAACTCAATCACTTCTTCGGCAGATTGTGCAGTCTCCATGGTTGCTCCATTCTGTAATCCGCGTGTGATTTGACGTTTCCTGGAGGGACTCATCCATTTGTCGATTGTGGTATGGTGGATGGAGTTGCGTACCCTTAGCCATTTTACGGGGAAGTAATGATTTTGTCTGAAATATTTGTATCCGAAAAGAGGTTCTTCCAGATTACGGAATTCTATCAGGAAAGAGTCTTTTCCCAGATGCGAGGTAAAATAAGTCAGCATTTCATTGAAAATCTCTTCTCTTTTGTGGTGTGAACTGAAATATTCTCCGGTTCCGTATACATATGTTTTACGAATGAAAGGAAGCATGCGGAAATTATACCGGGTAATACATAATAGTTTTCCGATCGGCTCCCCATCTTCCGAGGCAACAAGCAAAATCGGATGATATCCCGGTGTTTGTTCCAATACCCGGAAAAGTGCTGCAGAATGGAAGATATTGGAACCGGGTAGTTCGGGGATATTTCTGGAGTTTTCGTATGTAGTTAATCGGATAGCCATATTTTTAACATCTAATCTGCATTATCTGTCGTGGGTAAATATAGAAAAATCTATATATATGACCAAGCCGATTCCGTTTTTTCTGACTGAACGGAAAGATTCTTGTCATGGAAAGGTGGAAAGCCGAATGGGGGAAGGGGGAGAATCTGTCTTTCTGCCTTTTTTAGAATGGATATCCCACGGCAAAATGAAAGGCAAAATCCCGTTTGAAGTTGGGAGAAATTACCGGATATCGGTTTCGTCCGCTTTCCATCGGGTTGATAGCTTTCATGCCTCCGTCGAAACGGAGAATCAGGAAATCAAGATCAAACCGTATTCCTAATCCATAAGATACTGCCAGTTGTTTGTAGAAGCGGTTGAACTTGAAGACTCCTTCTGAATAGATACCTTGAGAACGGATATTCCAGATATTTCCTGCATCAACAAACAAGGCTCCGTTCAGTTTCCAGAATAATAAAGTACGGTATTCAAGATTCAAGTCGATTTTAATATCACCTGTATGGTTTACATAATCAATACTGTTAGCATCTCCCTGATATGTGCCAGGGCCGAGAGTGCGTATCCTCCACCCACGGACACTATTGGCGCCTCCAGAGAAATAAAGTTTTTCAAACGGCAGACTTTTGGAGTTTCCGTAAGGGATTGCTATGCCGATGCCGGAATGGACTACCAGGGCATTGCGCTCGTCGATTATGAAATTCTTCGCATAATCGAAATCGAGTTTCACGTATTGGGCAAAGTTGATATTGGCCAGCTGATAGATGCCGTCGTCACTCTTTTTCCGCTGGGTCAGCTTGGAGATTCCGTACATCAGGTTACCGGCTTCTTCTATGTTCAGGCGGATGGAATAGGAGTTACGCTTGGCTGTTTGCATTGTACTGGCTCCGGCGCTGTTATATGTATAGGTATAGCCCAGACGCACGATGAACAGGTCTTCGTAGCTGTGTCTCAACAATGGATTCACTTCGTCCATCCGGTCCAGGTATTCCTCGAACGTCGGTGAAGTATAAGGCATGTAGATGTAGTTGATGTCCAGCAGGTCGAACCGGTGCGTGGCCCTTCCCCTCCGTGTCCAGTGGTAGCTCCAGGCAGCTGATGCCAGGGTACGCTCAAATTCCGGACGGATCTGCCAGTTGTATTTCACACTGACCTCAGAGGTTGCCCTGATTTTCCGCTTGAAGTTGGAAGAGAGGAAAGGAAACATGAATTCCGGGAAGTTGAGGCTGCTTTCCACCCCATATTCCATATAGTTGCTGTTGGCATAGCCCTCCAGTCCGGTAATGGCCTCATAAGCCCCTCTGAGCTTGAGCGAGAAGGATTCCGAACCCTTGAACAGGTTGCGGTGGTTGAAGGTGACCGAGGCAGCGGCTCCCAGGTCACCCGCAGAGTTGGTTCCCTCAATCTCAAATTCCATGGACTTGTTCTTGTTGCGTGAAAGGGTCACATAGGCATCCAGAAAGGCACTGTCGTTCTGCAGCACCTCGCGGAAGCGGATATTGGAGTATTTCAGTATGTGAAGTCGGCTCAAGGAAGCATAGGTGTTTTGTATATCCCTGCTCTGGTACAACTGTCCTTTAGTGATGAAGTTGCTTTCTTCCAGTACTTTCGGACGTAGGAACATCTTTTCATTATAATAGATGTGGATGCGGTCGGTAGAGAATTTGTGGAGCTGGCCGAAACTTTCTTCCGAGAGGGAAGTGGGGTCGGTATCCAGCAGGTAGTTGACCTCCCTGACGGTGTATTGCCGGTGGGTGGAAGGAGAGTCTTCCTTGAGCTTCCGGAAAGGAGCAATCTGCATGGTCAGGTCAATCTTGTGGGTGTTCAGGATGGTATCGGCCTGGAAGGTGATGAAGTCTTTGTTGAACCGGTAGTATCCTCTGTCCTGCAGGTACTGGGTGATGCGCTGGCGTTCGGCATCCAGCTGGTTGACGTCGAAGCGCATGCCTTTCTGCAGGTTGATACGGATGGAGTCATCGCGGAACAGGGCGTTGATCCGTGCATCGTCAATGTCGTATCCGATATGGTCAATCACATAGGGCTCGCCCGAGGTAATCTGGTAGTAGACCTTCATGCGGTTGCCTTTGGGTGTTTCCCGTACGGTGACGGATGCTCCCATATAACCGATGTTTTGTACGGCTTTCTGTATCTCCTGACGGGTTTCCTGAGCCAGTTCCCTGTCGTAAATGACCGGGGCATCTCCCAGTCGTCTCCACAGGCGGTTGATCCACCGGGTAGAGTCCTGTCCGGAGGCGCTGTAAATGTACATCGGTATCTTTACCAGGCTGAACCATTTGGCATTAGGGTTTTGGCGCACATAGGCCGTCATGTAGGAAGGCTTGATTTCTTTGTTGTCGGATTCTATCTTCACATCGTCCAGCAGATAACTGTCCTGAGGGATAAATTTATTGACTGAGCATCCGGATAACACCAGAAGCAGGTACATACAACAGATATATAAATAGACTTTTATCTTCATGCCAGAATATCGAATCTTAATGCAAAATTATACGCAAAGATACCAATTTATTAAAAATATCTTCTTAGCTTTGTACGTGAATAATTGTTATTTTTATCAACTTGTTAGTCATGCTCAGTAAAAATAAAATCAAATATATACGCTCATTGGAACTGAAGAAAAACCGGAAGCAGGAACAGGCTTTCCTTGCCGAAGGGAATAAGTTGGTCGGTGATTTGTTGGGGATTTTTCCTTGTCGTCTGGTGGTGGCCACCGGTCAGTGGCTGGAGGAGCATGCCAGTATTCAGGCCGATGAGGTGTATGAGGTGAGCCGGGAGGAACTGTCGAAGGTGAGTCTGCTGAAGACGCCGCAGGAGGTGCTGGCGGTTTTCGGACAGCCGGAATGGGAGTGGACTCCCGAAGAGGTGGCCGAATCGTTGTGTCTGGCCCTCGATGATGTGCAGGACCCGGGAAACCTGGGAACCATTGTGCGCATTGCCGACTGGTTTGGTATTGAGCATGTATTCTGCTCCACGGGTACGGTGGATATTTACAATCCGAAAGCGATTCAGGCTACGATGGGGGCAGTGGCCCGCGTGAAACTGCATTACGTGGACCTGGAGACGTTTATCCGGAAAGTCTCGGAACGGGATGTGCCGGTATACGGTACCTTCCTCGACGGGGAGAATTTGTATGAGCACGACCTGCAGAACCGGGGGGTGATTGTGATGGGCAACGAAGGAAATGGCATCAGCCGTGAGATTGCTGCCCTGGTCAACCGCAAGGTGTTGATTCCGAATTATCCGCAGGGCAGGGAGACGAGTGAGTCCTTGAACGTGGCGGTGGCTACGGCTGTGGTCTGCTCGGAATTCCGCCGCAGAGCGACTGTGAAATAAGTACATTCCCCGAAAGGTTTTGGAATACCTTCGGGGAATCTGTCTGAAACAAGCAAGTTATTTTACGCTGAACGTACCGACTGGTATGGTCGTTGCAGTAATGATACTTAGATAAAAAATACCGTATTCTCCTTTTTCTATTTTGTCGGCAGGTATGGTAAGAAGATATGACTGCTTGCCGTATTTGTGTCCGGTAAACAGTAAGAAACCGCTGTCCGATGCTTTGTCGGAACCGAGTAATGAAGAATCAAATTCCATCCACTGGATGCGTCTTTCCTTTTTGCTGGTGTTAAATCTTACAATCCGATAGATGCCAGCCGGATCTTCTTCGTTGTTTTCTGCCTTAATCAGCAAACGAATGTCTTCTCCATTTTTATTATAGGTGTAAGAAGAGGCCTTTCCTTCAAAAATAATATCCATTCCAGAAGAACCTGCCAGTGCACTTGCTGAGCTGGCAAGGCTGCCTACGCTTGATGCGGTGGAAGCGACCTGCAAACCGGTTAGAGCGGCTTCTACATTACCTGTATTGGCTCCGATGACGGCTCCTAGTCCACTGGCGGAGCTGGCTGCATTGGCTACTTTCCCGATTTTTCCGAGAAGGCCTTTCGTCTTGTTTTCATGCGTTCCTATTCTTCCGTTTTCTTTAGGCAGGGTATCGTACGTACTGTCACTGGTCAGTATGCAGTAGCTGTTGATAAATTCAGGTTCCGGGAAATGCAGGTTCTGAGAGTACATACCGGTAATGCTGAGAGACAAACCTAATGTAATAAATAGTTTTTTCATTGTTGGGATAATTATTGAACGGTTCTTCAGCTTCTAAAAGAACCGGGGTTGCTGTTTGTGGTGGAAGCTGTAAGTTAATCATTGAAAAACTTCATAGATTAAGATGTCACCACGTAATTAATGTCTACGGTTCCGGTCGGATATAATGGACGGGAAAATGTCTTGCTTTTGCTTGGAATAATAGATGTTTCTTAGAAATAGTTAAAGTCTGTTTTGCATTAATTTCTTGTGTGATGTATCAGGTTGTTTAAGGGATAAGGACACAAGCCGTCCAGAAGTAAGTCTAGTCAGTATAAAACGAAAAAGCATCCTTGACAGTCCCATCAGTGGCGCTGTCAAGGATGCTTTGTTTATTTTTTACGGATGAAAATCAGTCCGGACGGGTAAGTGCCGTTTTCTCCGCTCCACTCCAGCTGGAGGAAGAAAGGTGTTCCGGCCTCAAACTGGTCTACTGAGAAGCTGTAGGTAGCTACGGAAGCCTGTGGACCGACCTGCTTTTCTTCTTTCGATCCGGCGAGTTTCTCGTCCCGTTTCAGCAGGCTGAACGAATGAATGGTCAGTTTCTCGTTGCCTTTGGTGTGAATGAACGACAGTTCGTAGTCGCCGTTGCCGGAAATCTTTCCGGTACACTCAATCTTCAGCGGACTGGGCAGATTGGGATTGCCGGCAGGATTCCAGTTGTATACAAATTCACCGTACTCCTTATAGGCCGAGTAATCGGGGGCAAAATACAGCGGCAATGAGTAGTGGTGGTTGTCGATTACGGTAATGGCATGGAAGTCATTCTTGTCGGCCACCCGTACCGGTCCGTTGTATTCGGCAGAATGGATGCTCGGGTACCGTCCGTTGGTGGTATACAGGATCCGGGCTCCTTCTACGTTCGATTTCAGAGTAATCTCCGTTTCTCCTTTACTGTTTTCCTTCATGTCCGTAATCTCCGGTTCGGGCACGCGGTAATGGCAGCCCTTATGGTCCAGTTTGGCATAATGATAACGGATACGCGACTGGAAGTCGGAATAGTTACGGTCGGCCATCTTACCCCAGGCTACTTCCGAGAGAGCAAGCAGACGGGGGAAGGTCAGGTATTCGGCATAGTTCTCCGAACGGTTCTCATTCAGCAGGGGAAGTTCCTGCAGTACGGTGCCGTGAATGAACTGGTCGGACCAGAAGCAGCCCTGTACCCCGATGACGGTTGAGGTGGGCGAATAATCATTAATCTCCATCGAATAACATTTTTCGAGTGAGATGGGGGGCATCCATCCGGCAGCCTTGATTTCGCCGGGTGTCTTACTTTCGGGGAAATCAAAGTACATGTGGGTGGCAGGAGTCAGAATGGCCTTGTGACCCGTATGGGTTGCCTGTATGCTGTCGCCTACGTTGTGCCACATCAGTGCTACTACAGGATTCTTCACTTTTCCTCGTTGTATGATTTCCTCCCAGCCGATGACGGTACGGCCTTTTTCTTTCATCAGGTCCGATACGACATTGGTCAGATAGCCTTGCAGTTCCGAAGCCTTTTTCAGTCCTTCGCGTTTCATGACCGCCTGACAGCGTGGGCATTCTTCCCAGCGGGTATATACGGCCTCGTCTCCTCCGATGTTGATGTAGTGTGAGGGGAAGAGGGCAACGGTTTCGTCGAGTACGTCTTTCAGGAACTGATAGGAACTTTCCTTTCCCACGCACAGCAGGTCACGGCTGATGAAGTGCTGGTCGGGCACTTCATGCTGTTCACCGGTACAGCACAGCCACGGATAGGCCGCTACAGCCGAAAGCATGTGTGCCGGAAACTCAATTTCGGGAATAATTTCCACGTTGCGCAGTCTTCCGTATTCGATGATTTCCTTGATGTCTTCCTGGGTATAGTAGCCGCCCAGCCGTTTGCTGTCGGGACCGGCCCATGCTCCGATTTCGGTCAGCAGCGGGTACTTTTTGATTTCCAGTCGCCATCCGGAGTCGTCAATCAGGTGGAACTGCAATTTGTTCAGCTTATACATGGCCATCATGTCGATGTATTTCTTGACGAAATCCTTGTCGTAGAAGTAGCGGGCTACATCGAGCATCATGCCTCTCCAGGGGCGTTCAGGTGCATCGTAGACAGAAACGGCGGGAACCGTCCAGTTGATATTGCGCTGGCGTTCGCGACTGTATACTTCCGAGGGGAAGAGCTGCAGCAGGGTCTGTATGCCGTAGAATACGCCGGCCTTATCGGCTCCGCAAATGGTGATTTCTTTCGGATTGGTTTCCAGCTGATAGCCTTCGCTGTCCTTGACCTGTGAGGGTGAAAGACTGAGGCGGATATCGGCTTTCCTGGTACCTTCCTGAACGGTCAGGTCCCAGCCTGTCGAGCGGCTGAGGAGGTTTTGCAGATATTCGGCCTGTTCCTGGAGGCCTTTTTCATAACCGATGACAGTCTGGGCTGTCAGCGTGAAATGTCCTTTGTCTTGTGTGATTTGCACAGGCTGAGGAATGATGGAAACGGGTTGTGCATCTGCAACAGAGAGGCAGCCTGCGAGCAGGCAACTTAAAATTCCTTTACCTATGAGCCGGTGTGTGGATGGGTGAATCATCATGATTTTAAGTTTAACAATAGTGAAAGTATCAGGTAAATGCAATCATAATTGCATGATTATAGTTGCAAATATACGGAAAGACAAGGGCAAAGGCAAAAAGAAAATGATATTTTATGATTCGAACTTTGCCAAGTCGTATCCTAATAGTTCGCATGAAACGCAAATATATGAAAAATCCTTTATTTCTTAAAATTTGTGTGGAAATAAAGGAGAGAAATTGAATTTCTGTAATTAGGAAAAAATATTTGTTTATTTCTGTAGTTTGCTTACCGGTGTGGTTTAGATAATCAGCAGTGGTAACTGAAAAATCAGCATCGTGGAGTATTGGATTGACGGGGAAGTTTATGTTATGTCTATTTTTGCAGTGAAATAGTTTTAATGTAATTTTAAAGAATGTATCATATTCGGATAAAGTAAGCAAAGCAGGAATGATGATATTTTCCGAAAAGCAAATTGCTCAACTTGTTAGATTATTCCACCGAAAATCCGTAAGTTTGCGTCATTAATACAGAAAGATACGAAAATGGAAAACTTCAGTGAATTGATCCGGTTGCGGCGCAGCATGCGCAAGTTTACTCCCGAGGAACTGGCTCCGGAAGAAGTGGTAACCTTGCTGAAGGCGGCATTGATGTCGCCTACCTCCAAGCGTTCAAACAGTTGGCAGTTCATTGCTGTCGACGACAAGGAGACGCTCGATAAACTGTCACGGTGCAAAGAACACGGGGCGGCTTTCCTGGCCGATGCCGCACTGGCCATTGTGGTGATGGCCGATCCGCTGGCCAGCGATGTCTGGATAGAGGATGCCTCGGTGGCTTCCATCCTGATTCAGCTTCAGGCAGAAGACATGGGACTGGGCAGCTGCTGGATACAGGTACGCGAGCGGTTTACTGCTACCGGCATGTCTTCGGATGAGCATGTACACGGAATACTCGACATTCCGTTGCAGCTGCAGGTGCTTTCCATCATTGCCATCGGACATAAGGGAATGGAGCGCAAGCCTTTCGACGAGGAGCATCTGCAGTGGGAGAAAGTACACATCAATAAGTACGGAGGAAAATAAACGTGTCGGCGAAAATGGCAAATCAACACGATACCTACCGGGCCCTGGCGGTCTTTCTGGGACTGACGGGGCTGCTCCATCTGGTCAACGGGTGGATTTCTTTTGCATCCATGGGACTGCCGTGGGTGATGGAGAAGGATACGGTGCTGCTCTGTGCGGCGGTGGTCTTCCTCTGGTTCAAGGCCGACAAGTCGGTGGGGCTGATTCTGCTGACGGTATGGCTGATACAGAACATTGCGCTGGTCATCCGCTGGCTGGGACAAATGTCGGGCTACCTGCTTCCGGTGACATTGTTGGCGGTAGGGGGCTTGCTGTACTGGTTCTCTTCGCGTAAATGACTGCTGGGAGAGGTATCTAAAGCATATTGGTAATCACTTTAACAGGAAGGAATCTGGAAAATGAGTTTGAATCGGATTGTTTTGATAGGGGCCGGAAATGTGGCTACGCACCTGGGAGAGGCTTTGTCGCGGGCAGGGTATTCCGTCGTGCAGGTATACAGTCGTACGGAGGAATCGGCTTCGGAGCTTGCCGGAAAGTTGCGTTGCAGCTATACGGTCTCTGTGGAGGATATTACCGCTGAGGCGGATTTGTATGTGGTTTCGGTGAAAGACGACGCTTTGCCTGTGCTGGCAGCGCAACTGGGAAAGGTGAACCGGGAAGCCTTGTTTGTACATACGGCGGGCAGTGTGCCGATGGATGTCTGGAAAGGAAAAGCCGACCGTTACGGAGTGCTGTATCCGATGCAGACGTTCAGCAAGCAGCGGCCGGTCGATTTTACTACGGTGTCTTTTTTTGTGGAAGCACTCCGCAAAGAAGACAGTGAGGCATTGATGGAACTGGCGGTCGGATTGGGAGGAAAGGCCTACGAGGCTTCTTCCGAACAGCGGCGTTTTCTGCACATCGCGGCGGTATTTGCCTGCAATTTCTCGAACCACATGTATGCGGTGGCTAAGCATCTGCTGGATGCACACGGACTGCCCTTTGAGGCAATGTATCCGCTCATCGACGAGACGGCACGGAAGGTGCATGAGATGGCTCCGGTGGTGGGGCAGACCGGGCCGGCTCAGCGGAACGATGTCCAGGTAATGGACGGACATCTGAATATGCTGGAGGACGAAGCGGAACTGGCGGAAATCTACCGGCTGGTGAGCCGTAATATTTATAAGTATTCATTTGAAAAAGAGTAAGAAATCATAAAGAAGAAGGACATAAAGGTATGATAGATTATGACTTGACGAAAATAAAGGCGTTGATTTTTGATGTAGACGGTGTGCTGAGTGCGGAGACCATTGTGCTGCATCCGAACGGGGAACCGATGCGGACGGTGAACATCAAGGATGGCTATGCCTTGCAGCTGGCTGTGAAATGCGGACTGCACGTGGCGATTATTACCGGAGGACGGACGGAGGCGGTCCGGAAACGCTACGAGGGGCTGGGTATACAGGATGTGTACCTGGGGGCATCGGTGAAGACGCGGGAGTATGCCGAACTGATGAAGAAGTACGACCTGAAGCCGGAGGAGGTGCTTTATATGGGTGATGACATTCCGGATTATGAGGTCCTGAAACTGGTGGGACTGCCTTGCTGTCCGGCGGATGCGGCTCCTGAAATCAAGTCGGTATGCCGTTATATCTCACACCGGAACGGTGGATATGGCTGTGGCCGTGACGTGGTGGAACAGGTGTTGCGGGCACAGGGAAAGTGGATGGAAGAAGAAAAGGCTTTCGGCTGGTAAGTGCCGCAATCGTAGAACAAGTGTCTGTTGCAGCGGAACGCCGGAATGGCTGAATGTCTGTTGTAGCGGGATATTCAAAAATAAACAAGAAAATGGTACTGGATAATTTAAAGAAATATCGGATTATATTGGCTTCCAACTCCCCAAGGCGGAAGGAACTGCTGGGAGGATTGGGAATCGATTATGAGGTGAAGGTGCTTCCGGGCATAGACGAGAGCTATCCCGATTCCCTGAAAGGGGAGGAGATTCCGGTGTACATTGCATCGGAAAAGGCGGCTGCCTACCGGGCGGTGATGCAGGAGAACGACCTGATCATTACGGCAGATACGATTGTGTATCTCGACGGTGAGGTATTGGGCAAGCCTCGTGATGCGGCTGATGCCGCCCGGATGTTGCGTCTGCTCTCGGGAAAGACGCATCAGGTCATTACGGGAGTCTGCATTACGACGCAGGCCTTCCAGAAGTCGTTCGCCGCCGTAACGGAGGTTACGTTTGATACTTTGTCGGAAGAGGAAATAGACTACTATGTCAGCAAATATGCGCCGATGGACAAAGCAGGTTCGTACGGCATTCAGGAGTGGATCGGTTTTATCGGCGTAACAGGAATGAAGGGCTCGTACTTCAATGTGATGGGACTCCCGGTGCAGCGTCTGTACAAGGAACTGAAGAGACTGTAAATCTTCAGTTATTCTTTGTTTTAAAAACATAACGAGGGTGGGTCAAAATTCATTTGTCATTTTAGTTTTGAACACCCTCGTTATGCAGTCTATGAGAATGTCTTCTTATATTGATGGTCAATTTGTCAGATTCGTAAAATTAAAAAGGTACATCGGGTAAGGGCGTATCAAAAGGAGAGTGTCCAGAGGGGGAGATACGGGAGGATAATATCGCTTGTTTCATTTTTTTAAATAGTTCGATGGGGTGGAAACAGGCACATTCCTTTTGGAAATGCAATAATACCTTACCAAGGGGGCCGTTGCGATGTTTCGCTATGTAGCACTCAGCGATTCCATGCAGGTCGTTTCCTTGCTCATCCTGATAGATGTGGTAATATTCGGGGCGATGGATGAAGCAGACGATGTCAGAATCGTCACAGATTGTACCGCTGTCACGTAAATCACTTAATTGGGGACGGCTGCTGTTGAGCCCTCCTCTTTTTTCAGTTTCTCGGTTTAATTGGGAAGTGATTATAATGGGAATATCCAGTTCCTTAGCCAGACTTTTCAATCTCCTGGTAAAGTAGTTCAGCTCTATATACCGGGATTCTGTGTACCCTATTTTCTGGTAAAGCAGTTGAAGGTAGTCAATGACAATCAGTTTGACTCCATGTTCCTTAACTGCATTTGCCGCTTTCTGGCAAAGCTCTTCAATGGTTAATGCAGCGGGGGTGTCTATATATAAAGGTGCATTGTACAACTCTTTAAGCTTATAATCGAGTTGTCCCCATTCATAAGGAGCCAGTTGTCCGTTCTTAATTTTTTCACAAGGGATTTCACATACGCAGGATATCAGCCGGTTGGTGATTTGACGTTCATTCATTTCCAAAGAAAACAGCATTGCCGGAACGTGATTATCAACTGTCATTTGTTTGAGAATGGAAAGGATAAAAGCCGTTTTTCCCATCCCTGGTCGTCCTCCAATGGCGATGAGTTCACCATTCTGCCACCCGGATGTCAACTTATCCAAAGAGGCAAAGCCACTTGGAATACCGCTTATCCCATTACCAAGGCTGGCAGACTTTATAATTTTCTCATATGCTTCCGGAATTAATTCTGCTATGTGCCTGCCCCCACCCGACGTGTTTTTCTGAGAGCAGGAACATGAGCCTGAATGGAGAGAATGATTTAAAGGATTTTCATGCAAGTCGGCAGTCATATTTTTTATTTTTAAAATTGAGTAATTTAAAAGGATTGCCAGATGATGCCAGGACAGGTAGTATTTCTTGGAAATCAATCACCTCTATAATAATAGAGCAGTGAATGGCGTGCAATGAAATCGGCATTTTCGGTTACCAGATTAGCCGTCTGTGTACCTGGAATAACTGCTTCCGGCAACCATTTCTGACGGATGCATAAGGTCAGCAGGTCGGGCGGGCAGAGGGTTTCTTCTGTCAGCAGGCGGAAGGCATTGTCCTGAGCCTTTTCCTTATCATAGAGTGGATTGGCCGGATCGGAGATATATTCACAGATGTCTTTGGCCAGCAGGATACCTTTTTCCTCGTTAGTCATCAGAATGAAGTTTCGGAAAGGTTTCAGATGCGGAAGAGTATGATTGTCATCGTCCTGCCATTTCAATACATCTACAAGGAAGCGTCGCAGTTCGTCATACCCGTTCAGATAGACTACAGGATGTCCTTGGGTCTGGGCGGTGAAGAGGCGGTACATTTCCCGGTTCTTCTCTTTGGTCTGTGTCGGAACAGGTTTTTCCGCAAGATATAGTCCCTTGATTTTCTTCCAGTCGGCATTTCCGGACAGCAAGTCAACCCATTCGTGCAGGAACAAAGCCAGTGGTCCGGTCGGAATAATAAATCGGTCGGACGGAGTCACCCGTTCGATGTAAGGTGCCATGGAAGGTTCGGTCAGATAGGTATGTCCGAACAGCCAGGTCAGTTTCTGCAATCCCTCTTTTTCGGTGCCCGGGGCATTGAAATACCCGCTCAGGTATTCATTCTCTGGAGCTTCTTCATACGCCTGTTCCAACATAACTGCAAGAAAACTGGCCAGTTTCTCGATTTCCGGCTCTTCCGGAGAAAGATAAGGATGGGGAAACAGAGCCTTCTGCCAGGTATTCCAGGCAATGAATTTCAGGTCGGCCTGATTAGGTTCTCCCTCACAATAGTTGGTTGCTGTCGGATAGAAAGGAAGTGTACGTCCATATAGACGATGATGCTCCCGCGTAAAGCTTTCCCATAGTTTCAGCCCTGAAATGAGATCTTCCAGGTAAGCTGCAGCGTACAAGGCTAATTTACGCTGGTATGCATCTGGAAGCGCCGACTCCTTGATGCCCTCATAAAGTCGGTTGGCCAGTTCCACAAAATACATATCCGAAAGTTGTAACTGGCTGTATGGATGAATTTGTATCCATTCATTGGGATAAATCTTTGTATGTTTCATGGTTCGACTGTGAAATAATATTTACGGACAATGAATGCAATTGCATACAACAGCATCCGGCAGAAACAGCCGATTGTCCGGCTTGTGTTTTTTATTTTTTAGTAAACAGCGTGACCAGCAGGGAACAGCCTGCAAGACCGATGCCGACCGCTGTGACTCCCGCCCACTCAAAATGATGCCAGAAGGTTCCGGCCAGGAAGGTACCTGTGGCTCCTCCCAGGAAATAAGTGGTCATGAAAATGGTATTCACCCGGTTGGCTGCCTGAGGAGCCTGTGAGAGCGCGCAGGTCTGGTTGCTGATCTGTACGCACTGCATACCGATGTCAATCAGGATGATGCCAGAAATGATACCCAGATAGCTGTCTCGGAAAATATAAAGGATGATCCATGACAGAATCAGGATTCCGCATCCGATGAAGTTGAATTTGCGTACTCCCAGTTTTTGGACAAACTTTCCGACAAAGGAAGCGGTCAGTGCACCTGCCATTCCACACAGTCCCAGTAGGCCGATTACGTTGTTTCCGGCATAGAAAGGAGCTCCGCTCATCTTGAATGCCAGACAGGCCCACAGTGCCAGGAAGCATCCGAAACACAGCCCGGCTCTGACGGAAACCAGGCGCAGGGTAGCATTTTCTTTGATAAGGGTAAAAAGCGATTTCATGAGTCCGCCATAGGTGCCTTTGTAATTTTGAGGCATGTCCGGCAGGATACGGATGATAATGACAATGCAGATCAGCATCAGTGCGGATGCGATGTAGAAGATGGTTCTCCATCCCCAATATTCACCGACAATGCCGCTCACTACCCGCGAACCCAGGATACCGGTGAGCAGTCCGCTGACAATGATACCTACGTTCTGTGCCTTTTTGTGCGGCTCGGAAAACTGTGCGGCTATCGGAATGAAGATTTGAGGCATTACCGAACATATTCCGGTAATGGCCGATGCCAGCAGTACGAAACCGATGTGGCTGGCCATGCCGAATCCCAGCATGGAGACAGCCAGCAGCAGAAAGTTGACGATGATGATGTGTTGCCGTTTGCATAAATCTCCCAAAGGGATGATGAACAGCAATCCTAATGCATATCCGATTTGCGTTGTCATGGGAATCAGGTTGGCCGTAAATTCCGAAACACCAAGGTCCTCGCTTATTCGGTTCAGCAGAGGCTGGTTGTAATATAAATTGGCAACAGAGATGCCCGCAATGCCGGCCAGTGTCCATAAAAGTGACAAAGGCACGCCTTTATTTTCTTCTAACACCTTTTTCATTCCGCAAATGTAATAAATTCCTCCGAATTTTAATTGCTCTGGGCTTCGATAGGTATAGTATTTTCCTTGTAGGCTGCAAATCCTTTCACTTTTACCCGTTCTTTCTTCTGCTCTTCCTCGATGGCGGCTGCCCCCAGTTGGTTCATGTTGTCTTTGATGGTATTGTGGGTGTCAAAGAAATAGTCGAGCAGCATTTTCAGGTGTTCATCGGGTTCAGCTTCTACCGGAGAGAAGAATGTATGGCAATGTGAGTGCAGACCGATGGTCTTTCCGTCTTCATCGGCCATATATACGGTAGTCACCAGTGAGTTTACGTTCGATAGGTTGATGATTTCCTTTAGGAAAGGAAGAGCTTCATTATCATTGCTGATGGATCCCCACCAGGGATTCCAGATCATGATAAAGCGGTTTTCCTCTTCTGCCGCAATGTAAAAGTCGTCCCCCTGGTATTTGAAGGATACATGTCCTTCTGCATTGATTTCCGGCTGGCATCCAATTTTCTTCAGAGTACGGATAACCAGCTCCTGTGTACTTACTCCATCGAGTTCGTTGCGTGTCATACGTTCCAGATGTACCAGCCGTCTTTTCCGTTCGTGAATAATGCGCAGAAGAAACAGAACAACCGGCCACAATGCAAGTGCAATTACAGCTATAAGGAGGGTAATGTCGGAGAGTTGTGTCATAACGTGTAGGTTTTAGTTGGTTAATGATACGTTTGGGATGCCGGAAAAGTATGGTCAGTATCAGACTGCTTGTTAGATATCTGTCTGATTGCTACTTTTGTCTTGTCCGATATAAAGATAAGAATTTATTTTATGAATATTCACATCATCGGCCTTTTTTTAAATTGCTTTAATGCAGTGAAAGAGTGTAATAATTGTTTTATGAATAGAGGTTTAAAATTGAGAGAACAATGAAGAAAATGCTATTTATGATGCTGGCTTTACTAGTTATGGTAGGGGGCATCCAGGCTCAGGAAGTGGAAAAAGAACTGACACGCGAACAGAAGAAAGAGTTGCAGGAGCGGTTGGACAGCCTGATGTTTGTGGAGGCTGTCCAGGCTATAGATGAGAAATCGTTTACGCTGGAAGCAGATCAGGTAGTATTCAAATATGGGCAGACTGCATATGTGAGTGCAAATACTAATTTTGTTTCGGTGAAAGACGATCAGGCCGTGGTACAGGTGGCTTTCAATATTCCGGTATCGGGTCCGAACGGTCTGGGAGGTGTGACGGTAGAAGGTAATGTGACGTCCTACGAAGTGAAGAAGGGGAAGAAAGGTTCTGTAAGGGTTTCCATGAATGTAATGGGCACCGGTATTTCTGCCCGGGTAGACATTACGATGCTAGGAGGAGGTAACCGGGCTTCGGTGGAAATCAGTCCGAATTTCAACTCTAACCGGATGACACTGAACGGTGTCTTGCTGCCGTTGGAAAAAAGCAATGTGTTTAAAGGGCGTTCGTTCTGAGATTGAAAATATAATTTGAATGAATAAAAAACAGAGACTTATGAAAAAGATTTTATTTCTGGCTTGTCTGGCACTGGGTGTGTCAGCCTGTGAAAAGGACCCGGATCTGAGTAATCTGGATGGAAATATGGTAGTCTATACGGACTATGATAATTCTGCCGACTTTACGGCTTTCGAAACTTATTTCTTGCCCGACAGTATCCTGGAGGCGGGGGCCATACGGGCTTCTTACTGGAAGGACGAAAATGCCCTGACGCTAATCAGGGAGGTAGAGGCGAATCTGAACAGCAGGGGATACACGCGTATTACAGATCCGGAGAAGAAGGATGAGGCCGATTTCGGTGTACAGCTTTCCTACATTGCCGAAACCACTCAGGTGGTGACCGGCGGGTATTGGAACGGATGGTGGGATACCGGATTCTGGGGCCCTTGGTGGGGAGGAGGATGGTATTATCCGTATCCGGTCACTTACTCGTACGACACCAATGCACTGGTGATGGAGATGGTAGACCTTACCCAGAAACAGGAAGGAGAAGGAAATACGTCACAGACCATACCGGTGGTGTGGTATGCCAATGCACAGGGATTCAAGTATAGTAGCGGTAAGCTGAATCTGCAGTTGATGGTGTCTGGTATCGACCAGGCCTTTATGCAGTCGGCTTATATCACACGTAATAAATAACAGGAGGAAAGTAATTATGAAAACAAAAAGAATATTTCGGAGACTGGCCTTGCTGGTGAGTGCAATGGCTTTTTGCATGGGGAATGCGTACGGACAGTGGAATTCGTCGAAAGCACATCTGATTGTTGACTGGCAGATGAATGCCCCTCTTTCTACTGATTTTGCAGATAAAATCAGTGGATGGGGTATGAACATAGAGGGATTGTATGACATTACTTCCCGCTGGTCGGCAGGTGCGTTCATCAATTTCCATACCAATCACAAGTATATCGACCGTCAGGTACTTTCACTGTCTCCTACGGAGTCGCTGACAACTGACCAGCAACGTTCGGCTTATCAGCTTCCTTTTGGTGCGGCTACGGCGTATAATTTGTATAACAGCGACAGCTTTAAGTTTTATGCGGGAGCTAAACTGGGAGCGGTGTATGCGCGCAATACCACGTATTACGGTACCGGCGGAGTGTATGATTCGGCCTGGGGATTTTATGCCTCTCCTGAATTGGGTATAAAGGTGTTTCCTTTCCGTGAAAAGAAGGTCGGGCTACATCTGGCAGGTTATTATAGTTACATGACGAATCAGACGGTTACGCTGACTACGGACATCGACGGTCAGAGTAATGCGGGTTTTCGTCTGGGTATCATTTTCTAAATCGGTTTAGATGATTCTTCTGCCACTCTTGACCGGGTGGCAAATATAGTGAAAAGAGGCTGTTCAGGCCTCTTTTTTTACGTTTTGTATCGTGGGTCTTATTAACGGAAGTAAGATAAGCCTGTGATTTCAGTATGCTGATGATTAAGTCCGGTATTATTTGTTGAACAGTTCGAAAGTGAATTTAAAGCCTACAGACGTAAACTTCCCGTTTTCGTTGCCGATGAATGCCCCACAGTCGAATACATGAGTACCTATTCCATACCCGAGTTCAAAGTAAGGATGCAGGTAAGGCATGAACAGGATACCAGCGTAAATTCGTTCTTTCTGTACGAACGACAGCAATTTCGATACGGGATAGAGCAACAGGAAGGGAGTCTCGTAAGTGATGTTCCCTCTGAAATAATGCCGCGAGGCATTGTACCACCGCCCATCGAGCATCTGGAAGGTACCGCCGATGTCATCGTTCCATCCTTCCGGAAGATTACGGTTGGCAAAGTTTACATAGTCTACAAAATACATGTCTTCCTGGTTCGTGAAAAATCCTCCGCCAATGTGATATGCGATGGTATGTAGGTTGCGGATCCGGATTTTCTGCTCCGCCGAAAGCTCGAAGCGTTCGTATTCTCCCGAATTTTTCATCAGTTTGAAGCCTCTTTCGTAATCGAAAATAAAAGTCGGATAATAGGAACCGACGTTGACTTTGCGGTTCCCGTTGATGTAATAATACATGTTGGGAGTCCATTCTACGCGGATTCTTGGGGCAAAACTGTTGTATTTCAGTCTGACCCGGGAAGCCACATCGGGATTGTTCTCTGCCACGTGGCGCCAGTGCATGGAGATACCCGTCCACAGTTTCAGCCCGTTGACGACCTCAATGTTGTGTGAGAGGTTCAGGTACACATCCTTGAAATAGTCCAGGTTCAGGCTCTCGAAACTGAACAGAGCGGTATCGTTTCTTTCTTTCAGTTGGTCGAGTACGATACTGCTGTATATGCGGTTACCGTTTCCTACGCTGATACCCAGGCTTCCGTTTTTCAGCGGGTTGTATACGAACTCTCCGTCAAGCATGGCATACAATTCCTTTTTGGTGAAATTATATCCGATTTGCGGGACAATATGCAGCAGTTTTCCGTCGTGGAACAGTTTGTTGTACTTGAATTCCTGCCGGTAGGCAAACCCGTTCCGATGGCTGTAACTCACCAGCAGCGGGTTGATGATCGGTGAACAGGTGATACTTCCTATATTCGACATGTCAATGTTATAGCTGCTGATGAGTGCATCTCCTATTTCTCCCATATATACCAGATTTTTCTTCAGGCGAGTTTCTTCTTTTTTGAGTGTGTCTTCCGAGTGAATTCTTCTCCGTTCGTCAAAAGCCTGGTAAAGACTATCTTCGTAGTTACTCAGCGGCAGAGGGCGGATACGGGCAAAAGAATCCCTTGATTGTACCAGGCTGTTGGTGTCACAGGTCAGTACATAGGAACTGGACAGGTTGAATTTTTCCTTATCTTGTCCGAACCATTTATCTTTATGCTTGGCCAGTTGTGCCAGATTCTCCGGTGTAGCCAGCTGGATGGAGTTATAGGTCATCCACCCTGTATAATCCATTTCGATATGGTTCTTCAGAAAGACAAAATTGAAATTGATGTTGAACAACTGTGGCAACAGTCTGTCTTCCTCATTGTTTCCCATCTGCATATGAACCTTGAACTTCAGCATATTGTAGGCTCCTTTAAAGTGAATTTTCCGTAGAGTCCAGTCGGCAGTAGAAATCCAAAAAAAGCCTTCGAGCAACTGTGTGCTGCGGTAGCGTGGGATGAACTTGATTTTATACCATTCACCCTCTTTCTGATAGTCGATGGAGTCCAGCAGGTAGGTATAGTGTATACTGGCCTGTTCGTTCAGCGGAGAAAGAATTTTGTCTCCCATGACTGCCGGAGCATAAAGGTTGAACTTCAGGAAGTCCAGAATGTCAAAAAAACGGCTGCTTCCTCCCGGAAAGGTTGTGGATACAGCTCTTATTTTCCGATCGTAGATACGTGGACTGGTAAAATGAAGTTCACTGAGGGACTCGTGGATGTACTCGTTTACATTTTTCTCAAAGCGGAACATAGAGGGAAGATATTTTACAATCCGGTTCCGTTTATGGAGATACAGATTACCTTTCAGATATAAATCGGCTCTGTACTCTTTTACAGCGGTTGCGTATATGGTAGCCTGCCGGTAAATCTGGTGAAGGACAGAATCACTCACATAAGGTTTTTCCGGAGCCGTCAGCAGTACGGTTCCGGCCATTCCGTGCAGCGAACAAAACAGCATGATTAAAGCCGACAGAACAGAGCGATATCGTGTGGATAAATCTTTCCTTTTCTTTTGCATTGCAAGAGCAAATATATAATAAATAGGTATTTTCAGAAGCTTTTTTTTAAGTATAAAATCGAAAAATATATTTTTTTGTACTATCTTTGTGCTACAAAACATGGTTTTATAGCATTTATGGTTAAAAAGGAATTAACAGAAAGCGAAATTGCCGAAAGCATACCTGATTTATGGCAACCTTTGACTGAGGAACAGCGGGAATATCTTGCGCAGAATTTTACTATCCAGAAATACAAAAAGAATGAGACCATCTATTGTGAGGGGGAGACACCGCGGCATCTGATGTGCCTGCTGAGTGGTAAGGTGAAGATTTATAAAGATGGGGTAGGTGGGCGCAGTCAGATTATCCGTGTCATCAAAAACAAGGAGTATTTTGCTTATCGGGCTTATTTTGCCGAAGAAAACTTTGTAACGGCTGCCGCAGCTTTTGAGCCTTGTACAATCTGTCTGATCTCCATGCCTGTGATTGTGAAATTGATACAAGAGAATGCTGGACTGGCTATGTTTTTCATCAAGCAATTATCGAAAGATTTGGGCATCTCAGACGAGCGTACGGTGAACCTGACGCAGAAGCATATCCGCGGTCGTCTGGCAGAATCGCTGTTGTTCCTGAAAGAAACATATGGGGTAGAGGAAGACCAGTGTACACTCAGTATTTATTTGTCGAGGGAGGATTTGGCCAACTTGTCGAACATGACGACTTCGAATGCCATCCGTACCTTGTCCAATTTCGCTTCTGAAAACCTGATTATCATTGACGGACGTAAGATCAAATTGATTGATGAAGAAAAACTGAAGAAAATAAGCCGGATAGGCTGATGCCGTTATTTCTGGAAAAAACAGGGTCCCGAAAGCTCGCAGAAGTTTTCGGGACCCTGTTTTTTTATTCAAACCGGATGGATTTCACCGGATGGATGCGGCTGATCAGGTACGACGGAGCGACCAGTACGCATACGGATATAATCAGTGTACAGACGTTCAGCAGCAGCCAGATTCCGAGGTTCAGTTCGATGGGAACATACGGAATGTAGTAAATGCTTTCATCGAGTCTGAACGGCTGGAACAGGTATTGAATCAGACAGAGGACCAATGCCGCGATGTTCCCCCACAGCATTCCTTTCCGGATGAGGAAGAAGGAGAAAGAAAGGAACAGCTTTTGGATGGAGGTATTGTCAGCTCCCAGGGCTTTCAGTACCCCGATCATGTTGGCGCGCTCCAGAATGATGATCAGCAGTCCGGAAATCATGGTGAAACCAGCTACTCCGGTCATCAGGATAAGAATGACCCAGATGTTGATGTCCAGCAGGTCGAGCCAGGCAAAGATTTGCGGATAGACTTCCTGAACGGTGCGCGAGTAGTATTCGGTATACTGGTGCTCCTTGCTGTAGTTGTCCAGCAGTTCGATGATGTAGTCGTTTATGAAACGGTTGTCCTGGCCTTCTTCCACCTTGATCTCGATGCCGCCTGCCAGGGCCTTATCCCAGTTGTTCAACCGGTTGACAGTATAAAAGTCCGTCAGCAGGAAAAGATCATCGAAGGCAGAGAAATGCGTCTGGTAGATGCCGGCCACGGTCAGTCGCCTTACTCGGATGTGCTCGTCCAGGTAATAGGTATTCAATTTGTCACCCACCTTCAGCTTCAGCCGGTCGGCAATCGTTTGCGAAACGACTACCTGGTTACTGGCTACCGAGTCGGTAAATGCCGGTATTTCTCCTTCCACAAGGTGCTTTCTCAGGTAATCCAGCCGGTACTCCTGTGCAATACCTTTCAGTATCATTCCCTGGAAATCCTCATCTGTCATAATCATTCCCGGTTTGGTGGAATAGCGCTGTACATGAGCCACTCCAGCAATACCTTTCAACTGCTCCATTAAATCCTTGTCGGCTACGGCAGGTGTTGATGCCTGATACGACTGAATTTCCGCGAGACTGGTAATCAGGATGTCTGCACTTAGTCCCGTAATCTTGTCCTTGACCTGATGCTTGAAACCGATGACCACCGCCACCGAGATAATCATGACCGCCAGTCCGATGGCGATTCCCGCTATGGCGATGCGGACTGCCGGTTTGGATACTTCCTTCCCGCCTTCATTGCTTTTGTAAATTCGGCGGGCCATGAAAAACTTCCAGTTCATATCACTCGTCTACACGTCCCGGATAGGCTTCCAGGGCTTTTCGCAACACAAACAGCGCCCGTACCAGATCTTCTTTTTTCAATACATATGCCACACGTACCTCGTTCTTTCCGGCTCCGGGAGTGGTATAGAAACCAGCCGCTGGAGCCATCATGACAGTCTCTCCTTCATAGTTAAAATCGGACAGACACCATGCACAGAATTTCTCTGCATCGTCTACCGGTAGTTTGGCAACGGTATAGAAGGCTCCCATCGGTATCGGAGAATAGACGCCTGAGATACGATTCAGCCCGTCAATCAGACACTTACGGCGTTCCACGTACTCGTCGTACATCTCTCTTGAGTATTCTTCCGGTTCGTCCAGCGAGGCTTCTGCAGCAATCTGTCCGATCAGTGGAGGGCTCAGACGGGCCTGGCAGAATTTCATCACGGCCTTGCGGATTTCCGGATTTTTGGTAATCAGGGCACCGATACGGATACCGCATTCGGAATAGCGCTTTGATACGGAATCTATCAGCACTACGTTCTGTTCAATGCCTTCCAGATGGCAGGCAGAGATATAGGGAGAACCTGTATAGATGAATTCGCGATATACTTCGTCCGAAAACAGGAACAGGTCATATTTCTTTACCAGATCTCTGATTTGGTTCATTTCTCTGCGGGTATACAGATAACCGGTAGGATTGTTGGGGTTACAGATTAAGATACCTTTGGTACGCTCGTTGATGAGTTCTTCGAATTTTTCCACCTTCGGCAGGGAGAATCCTTCTTCAATGGTAGTGGTTACCGTACGGATTACCGCTCCGGCAGAAATGGCAAAGGCCATGTAGTTGGCATAAGCCGGTTCAGGAACGATGATTTCATCTCCCGGATTGAGACAACTCATGAACGCAAATAATACGGCTTCCGAGCCGCCGGTCGTAATGATGATATCATCAGCAGTCAGGTTGATGTTGTATTTCTTGTAGTAGCCTACCAGTTTTTCCCGGTAGCTGCGGTATCCGGCACTCGGACTGTATTCCAGTACGGTACGGTCGATGTGGCGGATAGCATCCAGGGCTGCTTTGGGAGTAGGAAGGTCAGGCTGACCGATATTCAGATGGTATACATGAACTCCTCTCGATTTGGCAGCTTCGGCCAGAGGCGCCAATTTCCGGATCGGCGATTCCGGCATTTCATTTCCGCGAATAGATATTTGTGGCATAATTTCTTAAATGTTCGGTTTGTTCTAAACTCCTGTCCTGATGTCGGGTATTCTCTGCCCGAAAGTACAGTCCCCTGTTTTTTCCCGGTCGGGCAGGACAGATTTTTTGCGAAGTTAACAAAACTTTTAGAAAACTCTTAATGATGCCGTAACTTTTATGTGAGAATATATAGTTTTATGAAAGAACATGTATATCTTTGTACATGACTTCAGACAGACAGCTCTCCACGGAGAGGGGTTTTCCGCTGATAATAGGTTTTGATAATCTGAAATTAACCATAAAATTTGGATGGATCTTATGAAAAAGAAATATCTCCCTTTATTATTGGCCTTTTTTTGTGCCGGAACGGCGATTGCCCAAACGTTGACGCAAGCCCGGAGATGGTTTGAAAACGGACAATTTGAAAAGGCACGTCCGGTGTTCCGGAAACTGGTGAAGCAGGCTCCCTCGAACGCCAACTACAACTTCTGGTACGGGGCATGCTGTTATGAAGGGGGCGACCTGGAGGAGGCACGTCCCTATCTGGAAAAGAGTGCGGCCCGCAAGGTCATTAACGCTTATCTGTATCTGGGGCGGCTGTATTGCAATATGTACCGTTTTGACGAGGCGGTAGAGAACCTGGAACAGCATATCTACTGGCTGGAGAAGAAGGATCGCAATACGGAGGCTGCCGAACGTGAACTGGCGCATTGCCGGATGGCTGCCCGCATGTTCCGGGCTACGGAAAAGGTGGTGGTGGTAGACAGTTTTGTGGTGAGCAAGACTGATTTCCTTTCGGCTTACCGGTTGAGCAAGGATGCGGGAGAAATCGTGGCGGATGAAAACGGGAAGAACGTGCAGTTTGTCAACGAATTGGGAAACAAGAAAATCTATGTGGTTCCCGGTGAGAAGGGTTCTGCGCTGTGGTCGAGCTTCCGCCTGATTGACAAGTGGGGCGATCCGGAAAGACTCCGTGGCATTGAGGGACAGAATCCGGATTATCCGTTCCTGGCGGCCGACGGTATTACCTTGTATTATGCAGCCGAGGGAGAAGAGAGTCTGGGTAAATACGATATCTTCGTGACCCGCTATGATTCGGATTCGAACGAGTACCTGCGTCCGGACAATATGGGAATGCCTTTCAATTCTCCGTATAATGACTATATGTATGTGGTCGACGATTACAATAACCTGGGATGGTTTGTGTCCGACCGCTATCAGCCCGAAGGAAAGGTCTGCGTGTATGTCTTTGTTCCCAATGCTTCAAAAGAGGTTTATGACTATGAGAATACCGATCCGGAGAAACTGGCTGCGGCAGCAACTTTGAAGGAAATCCGCAAGACCTGGACTGACGAGGATAAGGTACGCATTGCCAAGCAGGCACTTGCACAGCTGATGTACGGAGACAATGATGCGAAGCGCCGAAAGGATTTTGTGTTTGTGGTGAATGACAATACGGTTTACGACCAGTTGTCCGACTTCTCTTCGAAGAAGGCGCGTGAACAGTATCAGCAGCTGGCACAGAAGAACAAGGACCTTGAGGATTTGCAGGAAACCTTGCAGCAGTTGCGTGAGAAATACGCAGCGGCCCCTGAAGCAACCCGGCAGCAGATGACTCCCGGCATGCGGGACATGGAACGCAGAATAGAGGGCCTGCGCAAGGAGGTAGCCAGCTTGGAAGTGAAGGTGCGGAATACCGAGATTCAGTCGTGGGGACGCAATAAGTAAATGTGCAGTTTTTGTTTGCAAGACAATGATGCGTATCGGGATGGACAATGAAGGGCCTTTTCTCATATGCTGAGATACCGGAACCGGGCCGATACATGATGGACAGCAGGTGGGCAATGCTTTTTGGAAGAAAATCTTTTCGTTTTCAGAGAATTCCATTATATTTGTATTCAGAGGGGACAGAAATCGGACCTTTGTTGCCTGTCTGTATAGAGGCACTTGTCCGGCAGTAATTTCCTGCTTGCATTTCCGTTCCGCTCAATGTCCGGGACCTGGACTCCCGGAGTGGTATTAACTTTAAATGTGATATGAAGAGATGGAAGTCATTGTAATTATTGCATTGCTCCTCATTGGTGCAGTCCTGTTTGCCGTAGAGTTTGCGGTGGCTCCGGGTATCAGTGTGTCCGGCGTAGGAGCGGTGGTGAGTCTGTTGGGAGCGGTGGTCTATAGCTTCCTGACACTGGGTACGGAAGTGAGCATTTGGGTACTTCTCATTGCCGTGCTGGAAGTGCTCGGACTGACAGTATGGTTCATGAAATCGAGGACGATTGACCGCCTGTCCTTGAAAAAATCACTCGACTATTGTTACAATCCGCTGGAGAATGCGCAGGTAAAGGAAGGTGATAAGGGTACTGCCCTGACACGCCTGGCGCAGATCGGTAACGTGGAGATTAACGGCAAGGTGATTGAAGCACGTTCTGCCGGTGGCTTTATCGAAGAAGGCATGCCGGTCCAGGTTGCCCGGATAGAGCATAGTACGGTGATTGTGATACCGGTGGCCGATGCCCGTTAACCCGAAAATGCCTGCCCTTGAGGAGGAGGGGGTCTCTTTCTCCGGAGGCAGATAAACTGATAACTTAATGTAAACTATAAATCTGATAGGTATGATTGATGCTAGTGTTTTACCTTTTGTCCTGACAGGCGGAAGTATCGTGCTGTTGGCGGTGTTTTTCCATTATGTTCCTTTCTTCCTTTGGCTGTCGGCTAAGGTTTCCGGGGTACATATTTCGTTGGTGCAGTTGTTCTTGATGCGTATCCGGAACGTTCCGCCCTATACCATCGTGCCTGCGATGATCGAGGCCCACAAGGCGGGACTGAAGACCATCACCCGTGATGAGCTCGAAGCGCATTACATGGCAGGAGGTCATGTGGAGAAGGTGGTACATGCACTGGTGTCAGCTTCGAAGGCCAATATCGAACTTTCGTTTCAGATGGCTACGGGAATTGACCTGGCCGGACGGGATGTGTTCGAGGCTGTACAGATGTCGGTTAACCCGAAGGTAATTGATACTCCTCCGGTAACGGCGGTGGCCAAGGACGGTATTCAGCTGATTGCCAAGGCCCGTGTGACGGTGCGTGCAAACATCCGCCAGCTGGTGGGTGGTGCCGGTGAGGATACGGTACTGGCACGTGTAGGAGAGGGTATTGTGTCTTCCATCGGTTCGTCGGAAAACCATAAGTCGGTTCTTGAGAATCCGGATTCTATCTCCAAGCTGGTGCTCCGTAAGGGACTGGATGCCGGAACGGCTTTCGAAATTCTGTCCATTGATATCGCGGATATTGACATCGGCCGTAACATTGGGGCTTCCTTGCAGATTGATCAGGCAAATGCCGATAAGAATATCGCACAGGCCAAGGCCGAAGAGCGCCGTGCCATGGCGGTAGCCCTTGAACAGGAAATGAAGGCAAAGGCCGAAGAGGCAAGAGCCAACGTGATTCAGGCCGAGGCTGAGGTGCCTAAGGCCATGGCGGATGCCTTCCGTAGCGGAAACTTGGGAATCATGGATTATTACCGTATGAAGAACATTCAGGCCGATACGGTAATGCGCGAGAGTATCGCACATCCCGATTCCAACAAGTCGCTGAATGAACCGCTCAGCAAATAGAACTTTACTTAATTAAACTTAGAACATATGAAAAAGTATTTTCCTTCTTCCGAATTGATTATTAATTCGGACGGTTCGGTTTTTCATTTGCATGTAAGACCAGAGCAGTTGGCAGATAAGGTAATTCTGGTGGGTGACCCGGGACGGGTAGCGTTGGTGGCTTCACATTTCGAGACCAAGGAATGTGACATCTCCAGCCGTGAGTTCAATACGGTAACGGGTATCTATAAGGGAAAACGGATTACGGTGACTTCTACCGGTATCGGCTGTGACAATATCGACATTGTGATGAATGAGATGGATGCACTGGCCAATATTGACTTTGATACACGTATGGAGAAAGAGGAATTCCGTCAGCTGGAGGTGGTGCGGATCGGCACTTGCGGCGGACTGCAGCCCTTTACTCCTGTCGGTACGTTTATCTGCTCGGAAAAGTCGGTGGGCTTCGACGGCTTACTGAATTTCTATGCAGGCAGAAATGCGGTGTGCGACCTGCCGATGGAGCGGGCCTTGCTCAACCATCTGGGATGGAGCGGCAACCTGTGTGCTCCGGCTCCCTACGTGGTGGATGCGGATGCCGAACTGGTGGAACGCATTGCCGGTAAGGATATGGTGAGAGGGGTTACGGTAGCCTGCGGCGGTTTCTTCGGTCCTCAGGGACGTCAGTTGCGTATTCCTCTGGCCGACCCGCATCAGAACGAGAAGATTGAAAGCTTTGAGTATCAGGGACACCGGATTACGAACTTTGAAATGGAAAGTTCGGCATTGGCTGGATTGGCCCGTCTGATGGGACACAAAGCCACTACGGTGTGCATGGTAATTGCCAACCGCGTGGCCAAGGAGGCCAATACGGGTTACAAGTCACAGATTGACGACCTGATCCGGGTGGTACTCGATCGGATTTAACATGCGGAAGATTCCATCGCAGTATAAGAAATGAGACAGAAGGGTGTGTCAGAAACGGCTTCGCTGGAGTTCTGCCACACCTTTGTTGTGCAGGTTTTGTAGAACACGTAAAAAGAATAATAAGTAGAATAACAGATATGGAACAATCATTCAAGCAAGCAGGGGAACTGGGAAAAGAAGCACGTTATGAAGCCTTTCTGCCGCAGTTGCGTACCCTCCTCGAAGGGGAGACCGACTGGGTAAGTATTCTGGCGAATACTTCAGCGGCCTTGAAAGAAGCGTTCGGCTTTTTCTGGGTAGGCTTTTATATCGTACGTCCGGGGGCTTCAGAAGACAATGAACTGGTGCTGGGACCTTTTCAGGGCAGTGTCGCCTGTTTCCGCATCCGGAAGGGCAGAGGGGTATGCGGTACGGCATGGGCCCAGCAGGCCACTCAGGTGGTACCCGATGTCGACCAGTTCCCGGGACACATCGCCTGCAGTTCGCTTTCACGTTCGGAGATTGTCGTTCCCATTTGCCGGGACGGTAAGGTACTTGGCGTGCTGGACATCGACAGCGACGAACTGAATACCTTCGACGAGGTGGACCAGCGTTACCTGGAGCAGGTATGTGACTTGCTGGCAGGACTGGCCCGGTAAGGACGCGTATTCAACAGTAACCAAATCACAATAAGAACAACATGATGAAAATTTTATCAAATTCGGAACTGACCATTGGCGTCAAGTCGTTTGGTGCGGAACTGGCCAGTATCAGGGCCAATGGCACAGAGTATTTATGGCAGGCCGATCCGGCTTATTGGAAGCGCCATTCTCCGGTGCTCTTCCCGTTTGTGGGAAGCGTGTGGGAAGGTGCTTACCGCCATCAGGGAGTGAGTTATCAGATGGGACAGCACGGTTTTGCCCGCGACATGGAGTTCGAACTGCTTCATGAGTCGGCTGCCGAGGTCCGTTTCCGCCTGGTATCGAATGAGGAGACGCGGAAGAAATATCCGTTCGATTTTGAACTGGAAATCGGTTATCGTCTGAGAGGACGGAAGATTGATGTCATGTGGAAGGTCAGAAATACCGGACATGAAACCCTGCTTTTCCAGATTGGAGCGCATCCGGCTTTCTATTATCCCGGATTCAAGGCAGAGGAAGCAATGAAAGGTTATTTCGGATTCGACCGCAAGGAAGACTTGGAGTATATTCTGGTGGCAGAAAAGGGTTGTGCCGATCCGGACACCCGTTATCCGCTGACGCTGAACGAAGAGGGCTTGCTGCCGATTGACGTGCATACCTTCGACCGCGATGCCCTGATTCTGGAAAACAGCCAGTTGAAGGAAGTGGTACTTTATACTCCCGACCGTCGTCCGTGGCTGTCTATGCAGTTTGAGGCTCCGGTAGTGGGACTTTGGTCACCTCCTTCCAAGAATGCTCCGTTTGTATGTATCGAACCTTGGTACGGCCGTTGCGACCGCGCACATTTCAGCGGGGAACTCAAGGACAAGGAATGGATGCAGCATCTTAAAGCCGGTGAGGTCTTCGAATCGGTATATACTATCGAGATCAAGTAAGTCCGTTATACGGTGAGGTAGGGCTTGCGGTGGGCTGCATGTATTGGCATCGCGCACCGCGGTTCATCCGAATCCAAACAAACTCCCCCGGAATTCCATCGTCAGTAGGCATGGGATTCCGGGGGAATTTGTTAATGCCGCAGGGACATTCAGTAAATAGTATAAAATTAGCCAACTAATTCATACACAAAGTATTGCGAATTAGTTGGCTTTTTTGTATCTTT
>ERZ1027150.264-NODE-264-length-47688-cov-10.700901_pt1 | contig 47688 bp, 37 predicted proteins | sample MGYA00519276_ERZ1027150 | MGnify/ENA primary metagenome ERZ1027150 (study PRJEB26926, sample SAMN06164860) | human gut metagenome | biome: ENVO:00009003; feature: ENVO:2100002; material: ENVO:00002003 | host: Homo sapiens | place: USA | collected 2012 ... | reverse complement strand
GGCGTATACACGCTTTCCAGGCGTGCCTCTTCAACCACTCGAGCACCTCTCCTTTTTCAGGCTTTCCAAACGGCCTTTTCTTTAATTCAGACGCAAATTACAAATAAAAATGCAATCAGCAACTGATTTCAGCCACAAATGTATTTTTTTTTTTCGTCTTACATAGCATTCGAAGGGCAAAAGTTTAATTATACCCCGAAAATTAATAAACTTTAAAAACTTCTTTCAGCATTTTGGAAAACTTTCAGGGCATTTCCGGTAGTTTGGCATCCGATCTGCTCCAAAGGCAATTCATATATTTCCGCCAGTTTTTCCGCTGTTTTTACCAGATAGGAACTTTCATTCCGCTTTCCCCGGTAAGGCACCGGTGCGAGGTAGGGAGAATCGGTCTCCAGTACAATCCGGCTCAAAGGAACTTTCTTCAATGCTTCGGGAAGCTGGCTTTTCTTGAATGTGACCACTCCGTTTATGCCCAGCATGAATCCGGGATATTCCAGCAAGCGGGCGGCTTCTTCGGCATTTCCGGTAAAACTGTGAAAAATGCCGGTCAGCGGAGAGGTACGGTAGGGTTCCAATACTTCCAGCAGTTCAGGATAGGCTTCCCGACAGTGGATAATTAAAGGAAGTCCGAACTCGAGCGCCCATTCCACCTGACGGGCGAGCACCTGCATCTGCTCCTTCCGGTAGGTCTTGTCCCAGTACAGGTCCATTCCGACTTCTCCGATTCCGAAAAAGCGTTCTCCGGAGCGGAGCCAGGCTTCCACGGCTGCCAGACGCTGTTCCCAGTCAGCATCAACAGAGGTGGGATGAAGTCCGATCATCGGATAGCATCCGTCGTGAGCCTTACAGAGGCGCAGCATCGGTTCTACCGAAGTTTCATCGATGTTGGGCATGAACAGACGTACTACTCCGGCCTCACGGGCACGGATCAGGGCCAGTTCGCGGTCTTCATCGAATTCTTCCGCAAAAAGATGCGTATGGGTATCTATCAGGGCTATCATAGGTCTGAAAGGATTATTATAGGTTACGGTTCATCAGACTGTGTACAAATGCTGTCAAGATTTCCTTACGGGACGGTTCGACGCCTACCTGCGAGAGCAGTGAAAGTCCCTCGTCGTACAAACGGTCAATCTGATTGCGGCAAAGCGCACGGATATCCAGCTCATTATATATACGCGTAACGGCAGCGATTTTCTCTGCGGGATCGAAGACTTCAGCCGTAATCCATTTCTGCAACTCGGCATGCTGTGCTCCGTTGGCCTTTTCCAGGGCGGAAATCAGCATGAATGTCTTCTTATTGGAAAGGATATCGCCTCCGATGTTCTTTCCGAAGACAGCCGGATCTCCATATACGTCTAGCAGATCGTCCTGCAACTGGAAAGCGAGTCCGATGCGGATACCGAAATCATACAGGGCCTGTGCATCCGATGCAGAAGCACCGGCAAGTACGGCTCCCAACTGCAGTGAAGCTCCCAGAAGCACAGAGGTCTTCAGACGGATCATCTCCATGTATTCATTTACCGATACTTCCTTCCGATGTTCAAATTCCATGTCCCACTGCTGCCCATCGCAGACTTCCAGTGCTGCTTGTCCAAAGATACGGAGTACCTCTGGCAACTTGTCTGTGGGACATCCCTGAGCCATGAACTGACTGGAAAGTATCAGCATGGCATCTCCCGACAGGATAGCGGTATTCTCATCCCATTTACGATGTACCGTAGGTTTTCCGCGCCGCATATCGGCATGGTCCATCAGGTCATCGTGCAACAGCGTAAAATTATGATAGGTCTCCATGCCGGCAGCCTGCGAGAGGATTTTCTCTACATCTTCGCGGTACAAGTTGTAAGCCATCATCATCAAAACCGGACGCAAGCGCTTGCCGCCGAGTCCCAGTACATATTCTACCGGCTCATAGAGGCCTTTCGGTTCGCGTGAATAGGACAATGCATTGATATACGACTGAATCTGTTCCTGTAATTCCTTATGACTAAACTGCTTCATGGTTTTTACGCTGTTATTTTGGGTTATGATATAAAAAAGGCTGCCCCACGAGCAGCCTTTTAAGAAATTGATTACAATAATTACTGCAATTTGAATGTTACAGGCACGGTATATTTTACACGTACAGCTTTACCACGCTGCTTACCTGGTTTCCACTTCGGCATCATCTTGATCACACGGAGCGCTTCTTTGTCCAGATAAGGGTCTACACTACGCATAACAACCGGGTCAACGATAGAACCGTCCTGGTTCACCACGAACTGAACGATTACACGTCCCTGAACACCGTTTTCCTGAGCAATAGTAGGATATTTGATGTTCTTAGCCAGGAACTTCAAACATTCTCCCATACCACCCGGGAATTCAGGCATTTCTTCTACTACCATAAATACTTCCTCTTCCACCGGTTCTTCTTCAACCACTGGTGCCGGAACGTACTTGATTTCGACAGCCTGATTGTTTTCTTCACTTGACTGAATGGTAGATTCTTCTACATTCGCGTCATTTTCGGCAATCTGCAATACTTCTTCCACTTTCGGAGCCTCTGGTGGAGGAGGTGCTTGCTTCGGTTCTTCCTGTTCCGTAATAGGAACCATTTCTTCTTCGAAAGGAACTTCTACGATACCACTATCGGCAGTGAATACTACATCGCGCTTGGTCCATTCAAACGCAACGAATAAAACTGTCAATATCAGCACGAATCCAACCAATAACCATGTGGTTTTCTTTCCTTCCAAGTCAGCTTTAGGTGATTTTTTAATTTCCATAAAACAACTTTTATTGGTTAATAATTCTCTGTTCGGCAAATGTAATTTAAATATTTGAGATATGCATCTTTTTGCAATAAAAAAATGTAAAAAAAAGCGGATTAAAAAACATTATCGCATTACCATATTAAAAAGATGCAAAATCAGGTATCCGTCTTAGAGAAATCCCTCTCAAATCAATCTGTCTGAAACAAAAAAAACGTATCTTTGAACCGCTAAATCAATATTATATATAAATAAGGTATGAAAAAAATAATCATTGCGATTGACGGCTTTTCTTCTTGCGGAAAAAGTACAATGGCAAAAGACCTGGCACGCGAAATCGGATACATCTACATTGACAGCGGTGCCATGTATCGGGCGGTAACCCTTTATTGTATGGAAAACGGACTGTTTGATGCGGAAAACCGTATCCGGGAAGAAGAACTTGAAAAGCAGATGAATCATATACAGATTGCCTTCCGCCTGGGTGAAAACGGACGGCCGCGCACGTTGCTGAACGGAAAAGATGTAGAAGAAGAGATACGTACGATGGAGGTTTCCTCACGGGTAAGCCCGGTGGCTGCATTGGGATTGGTGAGAACTGCCATGGTCCGCCTTCAGCAGGAAATGGGAAAGGACAAAGGCATTGTCATGGACGGCAGGGATATCGGTACAGCGGTATTCCCGGAAGCAGAACTGAAAATTTTCGTGACTGCTTCGGCAGAAATCCGTGCCCAGCGCAGGTATGAAGAACTACTGGCAAAAGGGCAAAAGGCTTCGTTTGAAGAAATCCTGCACAATGTGGAAGAGCGCGACCGCATCGACCAGAGCCGTGCAGTCAGTCCGCTACGGAAAGCCGATGACGCCCTGTTGCTCGATAACAGCCACATGACCATCGCCGAACAGAAAGAATGGTTGTTGACCCAATACCAAAATGCAGTGAACCATGCGTAAGGTAGAGATAGACAAAGGATCCGGCTTCTGCTTCGGGGTGACTACGGCCATCAGCAAGGCGGAAGAGGAACTGGCGAAAGGAGAAAACCTCTACTGTCTGGGAGACATCGTACACAACGGACAGGAGTGTGAGCGTCTGGAGCAGCTGGGACTGATCAGCATCGACCATCAGCAGTTTTCCGCATTGAAGAATGCGAAGGTGCTGCTCCGTGCACACGGTGAGCCTCCAGGCACCTACCGTCTGGCAGAAGAAAACCACATCACCCTCATCGATGCGACCTGCCCGGTGGTATTGCGGCTACAGAAGCGAATCAAGCAGGAATTTGATACGGCAAAGGCAGAAGGCAAAGAAAAACAGATTGTCATCTTCGGCAAAAACGGGCATGCAGAAGTCTTGGGACTGGTGGGACAGACCAACGGTACGGCTATCGTAATCGAGAGCCTGGACGAAGCTCGTTCACTCGACTTCAGTAAGGATATTTTCCTCTACTCCCAGACTACGAAATCACTGGATGAATTCCGGCAGATTGTGACATACATCCAGGAACATATCGCTCCGGATGCTACATTCAAGTATTACGATACCATCTGCCGGCAGGTAGCTAACCGCATGCCTGACATCCAGAACTTCGCTGCTTCCCACGAACTGATTTTCTTCGTTTGCGGACATAAAAGTTCCAACGGAAAAATCCTGTTCCAGGAATGCAAGAAAGTCAATCCGAACTCCTACCAGATAGACGGGCCGGAGGAAATCGACCGCTCTTTACTCGAGGGAGTGAAATCCATCGGAATCTGCGGCGCAACCTCTACTCCGAAATGGTTGATGGAAGCCTGCCAAAAAGCAATAATGGAAGAATAAAAAGAGATAAAATATCAAGTTTTTTAGTAAATTTGTATCAGTTAAGATTAAAATAAACAAGTTATGGGAACTATTAAATGTATCGGTATCCTTACCTCTGGAGGGGATGCTCCAGGAATGAATGCGGCCATCCGTGCCGTAACCCGTTCGGCCATTTACAACGGACTGGCCGTAAAAGGTATATACAGAGGATACAAAGGTCTTATTACCGGAGAAATACAGGAATTCAAGACTCAGAACGTAAGTAATATCATCCAGCAGGGAGGTACTATCCTGAAGACTGCCCGTTGCCAGGAATTCAAGACTCCGGAAGGGCGAAAGATTGCTTACGAAACCATGCAGCGCGAAGGCATTGATGCCCTGGTGGTCATTGGTGGAGACGGATCGCTGACAGGAGCCCGCTTGCTGGCACAGGAATACGATGTACCTTGTATCGGTCTGCCGGGAACCATCGACAACGATTTGTACGGAACAGATACGACCATCGGATATGATACCGCACTGAATACCATTTTGGATGCAGTGGATAAGATACGTGATACAGCCACTTCACACGAACGTCTGTTCTTCGTGGAAGTAATGGGACGTGATGCCGGATTCCTGGCACTGAACGGAGCCATCGCAGCCGGAGCCGAAGCCGCAATCATCCCGGAATTCAACACTGAAGTCGACCAGCTGGAAGAGTTCATCAAGAACGGTTTCCGTAAATCAAAGAGCAGCTCCATCGTACTGGTGGCAGAAAGTGAAATCACCGGAGGTGCCATGCACTATGCAGAGCGTGTAAAGAATGAATATCCTCAGTACGACGTACGTGTAACCATCCTGGGACACTTGCAGCGTGGAGGTAGTCCTACGGCACACGACCGTATCATTGCCAGCCGTATGGGTGTAGCCAGTATCCAGGCATTGATGGAAGGACAGCGAAACGTGATGATCGGTATTGAAAACGACAAGATCGTATACGTACCTTTTGCAAAAGCCATTAAGAACGACAAGCCTATCGACAGAGAACTGGTCAACGTATTGCGCGAACTGTCTATCTGATGACAGCACACTGCATCGGGTGTATAAGCATCTTATCATTACGATATAAACTACAAACGGGCGGAATTCGTCATTCTGCCCGTTTGTTTTATTCCTGATCTATTTCTGAGAATCCCTCATTATTGTCTCTGCTGTTATCTCTATTATCAAAGCATTCCCATTCCTTTCTCAGGTTATCTTTCAAATTCTTCTTTTTTCTGAATGAATCAGTCTATTTTCTGCGACTGCGGCGACGGCGCTGCATCCTGCGGCTTCTGTGGCGTGCCTTCAGGCGAACCCGGATCTGCCATACAGCCAGTGCAGCCACTACGACAAGAATGAGCACTACGATTCCCGTATTCAGATTGTCACCCTTCACGCGCGACCAGATTTCCAGCACCTTCACTGTCTGGTCACCAAAATCACGGATCATCTCACAGCGCGAGATGACAGACCGGTCCGGATATTGCGTATTCCGCAGTTTTACATGAGTTGCTTCCGGGCCGAAGAAGTAACTGGCATCAATGTATTCCTCCAGGGTAGAATCCTCACAGGCTTCCAGAATCTCCGGAGCCCCGATGGAGCTCACATAACCGTTCTCTTCCATGTTCCGCAACGCAATGTCCGGACGACAGAGGAAGTTGATAAAATAACTGGCTGCCTTCCGGTTCTTGGCATACTTCGGAATCACCCAGCCGTCATACCACACGTTACTACCCTCGCGAGGTATCGTATAATCCAAATCGACACCTACCGCCTTGGCTTCCTCAATGGCCCACTGCGCATCCCCGCTCCAGGTCATGTTGATCCATGCCTTCTCCTTGGTCATCATCTCCTTTCCGAAGTCGGCTTCCCATCCGGCCACGTTCGGTTTCAGCAGTTTCAGATACTTCTCTACCGTATCCATGGCCTCCGGAGAATAATCATTCATCAGGTCCGCTACCGCTACCTTTCCTTCTGCCAGACGATGACGGTTGGCATACAGCAGCGCCGTACCGTACGAGTCGCGGTAAGCATCCTTCATTAGGATTTTTCCGGAAAACCGTTTGTCCCACAGCACTCCCCAGGTATCCATATCCTCATGGGAAACATACTTCGCATTATACAACAATCCGGCCGTACCCCACATGTAACATACCGCATAACAGCTTGCCGGATTCTCCGGAGTGCCCAACTTATCAATCTGTTTCTTGATAAACGGAGCCACCAGTTTCATGTAATTCGGCGAATGTGCAAAGACTGTATCAATCGGCAGCAGCAGATCCTTGCGCAACATACGCTCGATGATGTATTCCGAAGGACAAACCACATCAAAGTCCTCATGCCCCTTCTCGATTTTCGTCAGCATGATTTCGTTGATATCGAATGTCTGATACACAATACGGATATTCTCTCCTGTCTGCTCCTTATAATATTGCTGGAAGTCTTCCAGAACCCCCTCACCGATATAATCGGCCCAGTTATATACCTTCAATATCGCTTGTCTGTCTTCGCTGGCATTATAACATCCGCTACATACCGCTACAGCCAGGCAGACAAACACCCGGTTCATCCATCGTTTCATACCTGCTTCTCCTTTCCTGCCCTACGGTTGATAATAATCAGCATGACCAGAATCACTACAAAAATCAAGGCCGACAGCGGACGCAGTTCCGGCGTCAGTCCCCCTTTCCGGGCATCTGCATAAATATAAGTAGAAAGTGTTTCCAGTCCCTGGTTGCCGATGGTAAACACCGTCACCGCAAAATCATCAATAGAGATAGTCAGCGCCAACAGGAACCCGCTGATCATACCCGGACGGATTTCCGGCATAATCACCTTCCACAATGCCTGCATCGGAGTCGCCCCCAGGTCCAGTGCCGCCTCATACAGATTCGGATTCATCTGTTTCAGACGAGGCAGCACACTCAGTACCACATACGGTGTACAGAACGTAATATGCGCCAGCACCACCGTAGTAAAGCCTTGCGTAATGCCCAGTGAGACAAACAGCAGAAACAGCGAGATACCCGTAATGATATCCCCGTTCAGAATAGGAATGGTATTGATGAAACCCATTGCCTTCCGGCTTCTGGCTCTCAGGTTGAAAATACCGATGGCTGCCACACTACCCAGCAAGGTAGACACCGTAGCCGCAATCAGCGCAATGGCAATCGTATTGACAAAGGCATTCATCAGGGAATGATGTGCCCCCGTATTCATCAGCGACTCATACAACTTCAGCGAGAAGCCGGTCCAGTTGCCCAGTACCTTCGCCTCCGTAAACGAATAAATCACAATGATCGCGATAGGTGCATACAGCAGAATCAACAGCACCCACAGATACACCTGTTCCAGTACCTTCTTTACCATACGCCACCTCCTCTCTCAGTCTCACTGCTATCGTCGGTATTAAACAAGGAGGTCACCGCAATCAGGAAAAGCATGATCAGCGAAAGCGCCGCTCCATAGTTCCACAGACTGTTGTTGATGTTCTCCTGTATCGTCGTACCGAACAGTTTGATATTGTTCATTGTCAGCAACTCAGCAATGGCAAAGGTAGAGATGGTCGGCATGAACACCATCATGACCCCGCTCACCACTCCCGGCATGGAAAGCGGGAACACCACCTTCCAGAACACCTGGAACGAGTTGGCCCCCAAGTCCTGTGCCGCCTCCACATAACTGTGGTCCATCTTCTGCAGCGTATTGTAAATGGGGTAAATCATAAAAGGAATGAAGTTATAGATCATTCCGAAAATCAAGGCCCCCTCTCCCAGCGGAAGACGGAAAAAGTCGAACAGCGCCACAGTAGCCAGCGTACGGACCAGGATATTCACCCACATCGGCAGGATAAACAGCATTACCAGCGTACGGGCATACCCCAGTTTTTTGCAGTTGCTCAGAATCCACGCCGCCGGATATCCCAGCAGAATGCATCCCAACGTCGTCAGTATCGCGATACCGATGGAATAGACGAAGGTATTCATCGCTTCCGGATGGGCAAAGAACTTACCGAAATTCGCCAAAGTCAGGTGTCCCGCATCATCCGTAAAGGCATATACTACAATCAGCAGCAGCGGAACAATCACAAAAATGACCGAAAAAATCAGATAAGGCAATGTCCAGCTCTTTCTGGATGCAAAAAAAGTCTTCAATTTTATCATGTCACAATCTCAGTTAACCGATAATCCGGATGGCATGAGGAGGAATCGAAATTCCTACATGGTCCCCATCGTCCCAGACATCATTGGTATCCACAAATACATTTTCATCCCAATCCGAGAACACCGTCAGGTGATAATGATCTCCCTTGTACAGGATAAACTTTACCTCACCGGTCAGCATGCCGTCTTCCGCATTGTCCAGCAAGACCACCTGATCGAAGTCCACTTCTGCCTTCACATGCTCCCAGTCCTTCGACGCATCGCTTCGGTCTACCGGGGCACATTCAAACTCACAGCCCAGGAATTCCACGTGCGTATCATCAATCATCCTTGCCTCAAACGTATTGCAGGTACGCTCTTTCTTCATGATGTGGATATCGAAAGGCTTGATCAGCAGGCCGACCTCCGAGCCCACCTCAAACGCATGATAGTCCTGCACGATAATCTCGTAATTGCCTACCGTCACCACCATCTCATAGTGCACTCCCTTGAAGATACACGACTGCACCTTTCCGCACAGCTGCGCAGCCTCCGAAACTGGGAAGATATACAGGTCCTCCGGACGGATGACCACATCCACCGGCACATTCTCACCGAAGCCTTTATCCACACACTCGAAGTCCCTGCCGCAGAAATTCACCAGACCGTCCTTCACCATCACCCCGTTCAGGATGTTGCTCTCACCGATAAAATCGGCTACAAACGCATTGATCGGTTCATTGTAAATATCCGTCGGTCCTCCGATCTGCTGAATCCGTCCCTCGCTCATCACCACAATCGTATCACTCAGCGTAAGCGCCTCTTCCTGGTCGTGCGTCACATAGACAAAGGTAATGCCCAACCGTCTGTGCATCTCCTTCAGTTCCATCTGCATGTCCTTACGCATCTTGAGGTCGAGGGCCGCAAGCGGTTCATCCAGCAGCAATACCTCCGGCTCGTTCACAATGGCCCGGGCAATGGCTACACGTTGCTGCTGTCCGCCCGAAAGCGAATTGACGTCCCTGTATTCATAGTCCGTCATTCCCACCATCTTAAGTGCCGCCTTCACCTTCTTCTCGATATCCGGCTTCGACATCTTCTTCAGCTTCAGTCCGAAGGCAATGTTGTCATATACATTCAGGTGCGGGAAAAGCGCATATTTCTGAAACACCGTATTCACCGGACGAAGATGCGGAGGGGTCTGCGTGATTTCCTTTCCCCCGATACAGATCATACCTTCCGAAGCTGTCTGAAAACCGGCAATCAGACGAAGCAGTGTTGTCTTTCCACAACCCGAAGGTCCCAAAATGGTCACAAATTCCCCCTTCCGGACGGAAAGGTTCACATTGTCAAGTGCCACTTTCTCTCCGAAGAACTTTGACACATTTTTTATTTCAATAATTGGCTGGTTGTCTTTTTGCATATACCTGTTTCTAAATTCGGCTGCAAAGGTACATAAATATATAATTATCGTACCATAAACATCCTATTTTATTTATATTCACTCCGATTTAGACATAAATAAAAGCATAAATATACATATTTCCCTTCGTCTTTCAGGCTGTCTGATGATTCTCCCTTCATTTTATCTCCGGATATTAAAATTTATATTACTTTTACCAGGCAAACTAATTACTCAAACACATAAACCACTTCATTATGAAAACATGGATTACATTACTGCTCTTGCTGGCAGGAAGTTGCCTGCATTCGCTGGCACAGACACTGAAATACTCCCCGGAGGGCAAGTTTAAGATTGTGCAGCTCACAGACATTCATTACATTTACCAGGATCCCCGCTCGGAAATTTCCCTGCGGAACATCGATGAGGTCATCCGGACCGAACAGCCTCAGCTGGTGGTGCTTACGGGAGACGTCATTTACGGGAAACCGGCCGAAGAGAGTCTGAGAACCGTACTGGACAAACTCAGTGAATACCGGATTCCCTTTGCGGTTACTTTCGGCAACCACGATGACGAACAGGGGCTCACCCGAAAAGAACTGCTGCAGATTCTCCGGCAATATCCGATGAGCCTGACCGCTTCGGATGAAGCCCTTCCCGGAGTCACCAACTACGTCCTGCCGGTAGCACACAGCGGAAACGAGCAGCCGGCTACGGTACTCTACTGCTTCGATTCGCATTCTTATTCCCAGATCGAAGGCATAGGAGGATACGACTACATCAAGTCGGAACAGATTCAATGGTATAAGACCACCAGCCGGAAGTTCACTCAGGAAAACCAAGGCATTCCACTTCCCTCACTGGCCTTTTTCCACATTCCGCTTCCGGAATACCACACCGCCATACAGGACGAGTCGACTCCCGTCATCGGTACGCGGAAGGAACCTGCCTGTGCCCCGGTGCTCAACTCCGGACTGTTTACGGCCATGAAGGAGATGAATGACATCACAGGGGTATTCGTAGGACACGACCACGACAACGACTATGCTGCCTACTGGCAACGCATCTTACTGGCATACGGACGGTATTCGGGAGGAGATACGGTGTACAATAACCTGCCGTGCGGTGCCCGGGTCATCGAACTCACCGAAAACCAGTCGTCGTTCAGGACATGGATACACCAGTACGACGGTTCGATACAGCATGCCATCACCGTTCCCGACTTTTTCCTGAAAAAGAAAAGATAATCCGCAGCGGCCGCCGTTCAATGACCGTCTGAGAAGGTGACACTGACGGAATAATCCATGAAAAAAGTCCATTTCCTTCCGGTTATTCCGGAGAAAATGGACTTTTTCCTTTATCTGATTCACCTGCATTACCGGTGATTCATATACATATCCAACAACTTGCGTGCAGCTGCAAAAGACGTCGTATGTCCCTGCAGTACCTCTTTTTCCTGTTCCTCAAGCATTCCTGCAATCAGCGGATTCTGATAGAAGTTGTCCCGGAGATGCTCGTTGATGGTCTCATACATCCAATACTTGGCCTGTTCGTTCCGACGGTACTCAAAATACCCGTTGGCTTTCACAAAGTCAATATACTGATACACCATGTCCCAGATTTCCTTGATGCCGATGCCGTAGAAGCCCGAATAAGTCAGCACCTGCGGTGTCCATCCCGATTCGGGAGCCGGGAAGAGATGCAACGCATTCCGGAAATGAGCCGCTGCCAGCTTGGCCTTTTCGATATTGTTTCCATCGGCCTTGTTGATGATGATTCCGTCTGCCATCTCCATAATGCCCCGCTTGATACCCTGCAGTTCATCGCCGGTACCGGCCAGCTGAATCAGCAGGAAGAAATCGACCATTGAATGCACCGCTGTCTCGCTCTGTCCCACGCCTACCGTTTCCACGAAAATCTTGTCGAATCCGGCCGCCTCACACAGAATGATGGTCTCACGGGTCTTGCGGGCAACCCCTCCCAGAGAACCGGCCGACGGGCTGGGACGGATAAACGATGCAGGATGCACCGATAGTTTTTCCATGCGGGTCTTGTCACCCAGAATACTTCCTTTCGACCGTTCGCTGCTGGGGTCAATGGCCAATACCGCCAACTTGCCTCCCCGTTCGAGTACATGCAGGCCGAACACATCGATTGAAGTACTCTTTCCCGCTCCGGGTACCCCACTGATACCGATACGTATCGAATTTCCGGAATAAGGCAGACATTTCTCAATCACCTCCTGTGCCAGCGCCTGATGTTCGGGCTTGACACTTTCCACCAGCGTCACCGCCTGGCTTAGAATGGTTATATCGCCTTTTACAATTCCTTCCACATATTCGCCGACCGAAAACACCCTTCTTTTCGGACGTTTCCGATTACTGAGATAAGGGTTCACAGTCACTGGCTGATCCACACCTTTGTTCACGGTCAGACCTTTATATTCTTCGCTATTTTCAGGGTGCTCCATACAATATTCATTTAAGAGTTAATCAAAGTCATCTATTTTTATCCGGACAGCCGCCTCAGAATACATCTGCTCATCCACCACTTACATCAACCCTTCCAGGTTATTTCTTTTCCGAAGGCACAATCACCTTCGCCTTCACCCGCACCGTTACGGACGGATGTTCCGGATCATTGGTAATCATCAGGATACGCGGTGTACTCTTTCCTCGAGACAGGTTCTGTGCCATGACGGTCACTTTCATCTTTGTAGATTCTCCCGGTTTCAATACTGTTTTTTTCAAGTTGACAGCCACTGCAGTACTGAACACCTGCATATCCTGAATTTCCAGGTCAGTCTTTCCCGTATTCGTAATTACCATCGTCTGCGACTTTTTCTGTTTTTCCTTTAAAGGAGGAAATTCCAGTACCTCGCTCGACAGTGACAACTGAGGTGGATTATTCTTCTGTTGCTCCGTGCGGTTTGAGAAATCCGGAAGCAAAGCTACTGAAAGAGGGATTTCATTGTCGCTACCCACTTTATCTCCCGGATAGCGGGACAAATAAACCGAAGTCCGGGTAATACCCAATTTAGGTAACTCGTCCGTATTCAAGGTTAGAATAATCTCTCCATGCTTACCCTTTCCCAGGGTTTCGGGAACTGCCTTTGCACTCAAATAAGGCGGCAGATGCATCAGCACCGGCGTATAAGCCTTATTCGACGTATTTGCCACCCGCAACACTAACTCCGGGCGTGTACCTTTGTTTACTCGGTCGAACTCAATTTCCTCCTGATCCAGGCGGATAGCGCCAAAGCCATAAGGATGTGTGAACGCATAATTTTTCGAATCAACAGTCACCTCTCCATTAAATTCCAAATAAATCGGCATTGATGAAGCGTTGCAGTAAATACCCACTTCCTTATAAAAGTGTCCGATAGCCTCAGCATCAAAGACAGCCGTCACTACTCCCTTTCCTCCAACTGGTACCGGAGCCTTTGTCCAGTCGACCTCAGTACATCCGCACGAAGAAGATACTCTTGAAATCACCAGCGGCTTGTCACCCGTATTCGTAAACTCATATTTTACGGTCACCGGATTTCGCCACAATACATATCCCAACTCCTTCACTTTTGTGTCAAAAGTAATCTGAGGCTGTGCCTGAGCCATGAAGGTACAAGCCATCAATATACTGAATATAAAAATAATACGTTTCATCAATTCGTTTTCGGTTGTTGTTTATAGCAAACAAAGATAAAGAGAAAATCAAAGACGAACAAAAGTTGGTTTTAGTTTTTCAGTTTTTTGTGAGTTCGCTTCTCCGGCTTCCGAAAAGTATGCCTTTCTCCTCACAGATGCTCTTAAGGGTACACTCACTCTTCCACTCTTCCCTGCCCAACTAAGTATATACTCTCAACTGTCTGCATGCCAGATTATATTCTTTTGCCATCTCCTAATTACGTAATCAATCACCTATAATTATCGGAGAGAAAACACATCATTATGCGTGAAGCGAAAGACCGCGAAGAAGGCAAAAAAGATGGCGAGGAATGCAGGAAAACCTCGCGACCTTTTTCAAAAAGACCGCGGGGTTTTCCACCAAACATTTTTATGCGTGACACCACGCATAAACAAGAGTTTCCCAATCAACGGACAGTCATCGTTCCCCCTTCGGTATGCGATTCAAATTCGGGAGCGTATGCCGACTGCACAGAGGCCGTTCCCATCCGGTAAGTTCCGGCACGGTCCACGCTCACCTCATACTCAATCGTATAAGTGCCCTTCGGGAGATAATCGATGAAGAAGCAGGAAGCCGCATCCCGGTTTACCTGATAATAGCCGATGCCCTTTCCCCAGCGATATCCCGACAACTGCTGCAGCGGTTCCATACAAGCCGGACGCTCGTCGCGTACCTGTACGAAGTCCATGTTCCGGTCGGTCTGCAGGGTAAGCCGCACCGTCAGCCGGTCGCCGACCTTCCATTCCTCCGTTTCCTCCACCGTTTTGCCCGCTTTCAGGAATGTCCGGCGGATGGTCAGTCCCTTACCTGCTGACGGACGGATTCGTTCCATATCCTCCTGATATTGCAGATACAAGGCCGCCCAGGCCGTCTGACTGCCCCGATGTGTCAGGGTAACGGTCTCAGGAATCTCCTTCTTGCCGTTCCAGCTCTCCTTCGTATAGCCCAGCGCATCCTCCGGCGTACGGATCACCTTTCCGTCGGCCACCGCTTCCAGGGTACCGCTTTCCTCCAGCGGGTTGCTTCCGAAGCAGAGGAAAGCATATACCGCATCGGCAGTAGCAATCGGAGTGTCCCAGACCTGCGTCTGCTTCTGCTTGAGCAGCCACAGCTTCATGTCATCGAGCAGTTGCTCGTCCGGAGCCAACCGGCAGATAGCCTCCATAGCTGCCACCTGCGTAGGAATACGGTAACTGTTCCAGGACGAAGGCGCCTTCGGAGAATCGAAATAACTGCCCATCTCCGGAGTGCGTACCAGATACTCCTTGAGAGAGCGTACCAGCACATCTGCCTCCTTCCGTTCGCCTGCCTGAGCCAGAATCTGTGCAATCAAGGCCTTTTCATACAAGGTATAACGCGCCGAGCGCTGCTTCAGGAACTCCGTCAGGTAACGGTTGACTGCCGCATCGGCCTGTCCGCGGGCCAGGTCGTCCACGGCACAGATGTACAGATAACGTACCGTCTGGTCGTCCAGGTTCACCTGCTTCCGGTCGTACTTCTTCTCGTTCCGCTTCAGGTCGTCATACCGCTTCTGTACCTCCGCCTTCAGATAACCCAGTGCCTTACGGTACATCGGTTCCACCTCCGGAGCCAAATCCAACTGCATCGCCCGCAGACGTGCCAGTAGTTCCACCACCTGTGTCGTCATATAACGGCTGCCCGACATTCCCTGATACCATCCCCAGGAGCCGTCGGCCAACTGCAGTGCGGCCAGTTTGCCAACCAGCGTCCGCTCCTGCTGCGCCATCCGGTTCAGGTCGAACAGACTCTTCAGCCGCCGCTTCTGCTCCTGCTCTCCGGCAGCCTCTGCCAGCCACGGAGTCTCCCGCAACAACAGGTTCTTCACCTCCTGATTCTGCTCCAGCCGGCTCCACCACAGTTCCGGACTATCCGGCTGTGCGTTCCACATCTCCACTACCTTCCGGATGCGCGGATTCCGCTCACAGATACCTGCAGCTACCCGCTGTGCGTAATAGGCCGTAGCCCAGGAGAAGGCGTCCTCTTCCAACGGATTGCCCAATACCGGCAAGGCCTGTACCACATACCACTGCGGATTGGCCGTCAGTTCCAGGGTCAGCCGGTGTCCCGAAGCCGTCCGACTTCCACCGTCGGCCCAGGCACCGGTCTGTATCACCGTATCCCCTTTTTCATGCAACTGCAGCGGCCGTGTCTCCGTTACCCACTGACGGGCAGACAAGACCGGAAGATAATGCTGTTCCCCGTCGCTGAAGGCTCCTGCCTCTGCCGTCATCCGGCAAACCAGCACCTCGTAGTCCTCCGGAATCCGACAACGGAACGATACCGTACCGGTCTGCGATTCACCTACCGTAAACGGTTGTGTTGCCTCATAAACCGGCTTTTCCGTCACTGGGTCGTAGAGACAGATGCGTGCCTGTCCGGCTACCTCCTCCATCGACAGGTTGACGAGCGAAGCCACCAGCACAGTCTCATCCCCCTTCCGCACGAAGCGAGGCAGGTTCGGCTGAACCATAAAAGGTTTGGAAGCCACCGACTTGTCTTTACACAGACCGTAATCGAGAGCCTTCGTATGAGCCAATCCCAGGAAACGCCACTCCGTCAGTGCATCAGGTACCTGGAACTTCAGGCTCACCCTGCCCAGCGAATCGGTATGCAGATTCGGATAGAAGAAAGCCGTCTCCGCAAAATTCTCGCGCAACGGGAAGGCCGGAGCAACCTCTCCGATACCGGCATCGGCCACCACCTCATTCTCCATCAGTACGGCATCTTTCATCTCTACGGCTCCTGACGCAGCCTTGTACATCCGGTTCATTCCCGGCTGATAGTTCACCTCTACCGCAGGTGCCGACTCTTCCCGGCTGTACAACACCTGTTCTCCATAATACCTGTTCGGGCGCAGGTCGACCAGCCGGCTGTACTTGCCGTTCAGCAAATCCATACCGTTGGTAACAAGGATGTATGGGAACTCGGCCGAAAGCCACATCCGCTGATACTCGTACGAACTTCCCGTATACACATAAGGTACCCGACGGGGGAAATACAGATTGAAATACCAGTCGTGCCGCATCAGGCGGTCGAGAGAAGCATCGTACAAGGTAGCCATCACATTGGCCCTTACCGGCTTACCGCTCCGGTCGGATACCCGCAATACCCATTCCTCCAGACTGCCCGGAGTCAGTCGGTCGCGGAATACCTCCCACTTCACCTCCAGCCCCTTGTCCGGCTCGGGACGGGTTATTGAATGCTGCGAGACATACAATTCGTTTTTCCGAAAAAAGGCCAGGCTCACCGTAATGCCGTCTCCATACTCCTTCCGGTAAGGGAAGGACAGACACTTCATTTCCCCGTTCAGCCAGATCCGCTGCGAGTCAATGCGCCGGTCGCCGCTATACACATCCATGAGTAAATACACCTCACGCTCGGAAGTGCCGACAAAAATCCTTGCCGGACGGGAAGCCTCGAAGGTATTGCCATCCGGATAGAACCAGGCCACCGTATCCACCGGCAACTGCCTGTCGTTCTCAGAGAACAGACAGAAAGGCTTGGACTCACTCACCTTCCGGCCCTGTTCGTCGACTGCTTCTACCTCCAGCAGATACTTTCCGGAAGACAGTTGCCTCATCCATCCGGGAGTAAAAGAAGCTCCCGAAACCGACTTTCCTTCTTGCACCGTCCGGACTTTCTTTCCCTGACGGTCCAACGTATATACCCGGTAAGCTACCTCTACCGAAACCGGCTGGCGGTTCAGGTTCAGAGCCTGAAACTGCAGCGTAGCCCCCTTTTCACGCAGGACAATCGCCCCGGCCCTGCCACGCTCCTCCAGTCCGTGGATTTCCAGTCCCAGCGACTGCTTGCCCAAAGGCAGACTGTATTCTCCCTGACGCGTTTCTCCCGAGCCGCTGGTCACCGTAGCCTCCGCACGATAGATCTGATAGCCGAAGAGTCCCCTTTCCTGCTCCGCCCGACCGGAAGGAGTCAGACAGAAAGGCAGGGTAAATGCCCCGTCCGCATCCGTTGTCAGTTCACCGGACGCAATCTCCTCCTCCGAAGAAGCCGGTCCCCTGAACCAGGTCATGTCCGAACGGGTAATCCGGTACCTGACGGTTGCCATGCGCACCGGTGCACCGGCAAATGTCCGTGCCGTAGCCTGAAGTACGACCGAATCGCCGGCAGCATAGGCCTTCTCATAAGGCTTGAACACCACCTCGAAAGTCGGACGTTTGTATTCCTCCACCTGAATCATGCGGGAGGCATTCATGCACGAAAGGTAATAATGCCCCGGCATCAGGTCTTCGGGCAAGACCAGTTCGGCCGACCATACCCCGTACTCATCAGTCACCACCTCACACTCCCGGAGGGTCTTGCCATCGGCATAGAGGCGCAACCGCTGCCTTACTCCAGGCAATACCTTGACCTCATCACCCGACTGTCCGTAACAAATGCCCGATACGAAGACCGTCTGTCCCGGACGGTACAAGGCACGGTCGGTAAACAGGCTAGCCGTCTCCTTTCTGAGTTCAGTCTCTCCGGCAGACACCCATCCGCCCGAATTCCGCAGCGGAGAAAGATACATAAAATCGTTTCCTGCCGTACGGACATTGCCATACAGCGTCCGATTGTCCGGGAAACGGACCACCACACTGCCGGAAGCATCGGTCTTCCAGACCTGATAAGGCCGGTAATTTTCCTTATCTCCCCGCACATAGGCCGCAATTTCCACTCCCGCCAGCGGCTTTCCGCTCATCCGGTCGACGGCTATCAGTTCCCGCTCCGTATTGGAAACCGGCAGGGTCAGCAACTGATAGGGAGATACAAAGAGCGGAGTATAGGAAATTCCCTCCTCCGTACCGTCGGGCACCAGTTTCAGCAGATAGATTCCGGCCTCGGGCAAAGTATAATGCAACACCGTATCGGCTGCCTGATAATCGGGAGTCGCAGCCAGGGCAAAATGCGTACTGCTCACCTTCTTCCCCTCCGTACGGAGCAATTTCTCATATTCCCCGCGTTTCCACAGGCGGGCATCCTCCGCCGGACTCAGGTTCAGCCGGTATGCCTCGAAACGAAAGCCCTTCAGGTTGGCATAACGGACCTTCACATCGGCTGCATATCCCGGATAGACGCACGGAATCTCGGTCCGCAACTGCGGCGCAGATATGGCCTTTTTCAAATTCCGGAGCGACTGCGCAGCCTCTCCATCGGGATACTTCCGCAATCCTTCTTCCACCACCTGCATCGCCCGCAGCAATTCCGTGTGCTGCTGGTAGTAATAAGCCAGTTTTACATAGACATCGGCACAGGCCGACACCCCGGCAAATGTGTCGGTCAGCTGCCACAGGCGGTTCATCAGTTCCTCCTGCGGAAGCCGGTACTGCTTCCACACCGAAGCCCGCTCATAACGGAACTGAAGCATAGCCAGTTCGGTAAGCAGCAAAGCCTGACGGTCGTTCCGCTCCGTATAAAAACCGGCCAGGTTGCGGTACAGTTCCATACACTTGTCCGCCACCTCCTGCTTGCTGAAGAAGTCTCTCCGGGAAGAGAGAGCACGGATGGCCTGCCGTACCAGCAGGTCGTAAAAATTATCTCCAAAATACGTGACACTCCATTCGCCGCTTTCCGTCATCGGCCGGAAGGTCCCGGCCGAAGTATTCCCCAGGACCTCCACCGGCTGCAGCGAACGGTCGAAATATGCCACCACCTCTCCGAAGTCCTTTTCCGCATCGGCCGCATACACCGTACCCAGCAGGCTGTTCAGCACCGCCTGCCCCACTGTATCCGTCTCCCGGGCAGCCCATTCCTCCAGTTTCTTACGCTCCACCGGAATACTGTCGGGGGTCAGTTCCCCCTGTATATATCCCCGCATACAGAATGCCTTCATCATTTCCGGCAGATTCCCCTCTGCCTCCGCCTTCCGGCAAATCTCTCCCAGCACCTTCAGCTGCGACTGCGGCAAATCCTCTTTCTGTAAGGTTTCCACTTTTTCCCAAAGCTGACTGTAATTCTGTGCGGCAACCGGACTCACTGCCAGTCCCCAGCCCAGCATCAGACACATCCATCGATATCGTCTTCGCATAGTCATCTCCTTTTTTAATGCATTACTTTTTCAAATTTCTTCACTCACTGAAACCGCCTGGCCACTGCACAGGCATACGCCCGGCACCAAGCTATATTAAAGTAATGCATTTTCTGTCAAAAGACGGGCACACAAACGATTAAAATAAGTAAAAACGATTAATTTTCTGCCTAATAAATGTATATTTGTATAAATTCAACAAACCAGAATGCCATGAAAAAATCCCCACAGCAATTCCGTTTGATGAGCCGATGGAAATACAGTCTTTATTTCTTCCTGCTCGCCAGTATACTGTATGTGGCGTTTGCCCTCATTTTCTTTACTGCATATGATGTCTGGAATCCGGAAATCTTCTTTTTCACCTACGGCAGTGCCTCCCTGCTGATTATTTTCCATCACAGCCGTACCTACTACACCTTCAGCCAGGGGTACCTGCATGTACGTACTCCCAATTCCATGTTCTATACCCTGTCGGCAGCGGAAATCAAAGACATCCAGGTATTCGCATCTCCCCGTTGTCACTTCAACGGACTGTATACCCTGAAAATCACCACCCGCAATCGCAAGCACCGTTATCTGTATCCCGAGAATCAGGAGGAGCTGGTTGCATTGCTCCTGGAAAGCAATCCGGACATTACCCTCGAGCGCATTGGGGTATGATACGGATGAGAAAGTATCCCCTCTTTTGTCATTGACAAATTTCACTTAATTTTATAAGTATCAAGATAAAAAATCAAAATACCTTCATTCAGTTTAATTGCCTTTAGAGGGAAAAGCTATCTTTGTATCTCATTCCAACCACAAAAACAAAGATATGCAGCTACCAAAAACAAGAATAATATCGTGTTTTTTACTGATGGTTTTTGCTTCCTTCTTTATTGTAAAAGGACTGCACTTCCATCGGGATAGCTGTAATTATGCACCTCATGAAAAGTCCTCGGTTGTAAACACCTCTTCCAAGTGTCTGATATGTGAGTTCATGCTCTCTGCAACCGTTGAACCAATTGTTGCCTGTTTTGATTTTGCTCTACAGACAAAACATATTCAGTATTTCATTTTGCCGGAGCAGATTTTCTTCACCTGTACCGGCTCCTTCTACCTGCGAGGTCCTCCCCATGTGTCTTGATTGTATAAACTTATTCATCAAGATATTAAAATCATTTTCTTACTAAACTTATTTATGTATATCAAGCAAATGTTTGGTATGCTCGGAATATGTCATGTCTTTTCACTGACGGCACAGACAAAGAACGATTCTATAGACAGTATCATTCTGGAGGAAGTGGTAGTGCAAGAGACAAGGGGACACATGTATGAAAAGCAGACAAGCCTGCCGACCGTGAGACTAACCGGAAAAGACCTGGAAGGTTTCTCTCCCACCAATTTTGTACATACACTGACCCAAATTCCGGGCATACAATCTATGGATATTGGGGCCGGTTTCTCAAAACCGGTCATCAGAGGCATGGCATTCAACCGCATTGCCGTGTCCGAAAATGGAATAAAACAGGAAGGACAACAATGGGGAGCAGACCACGGTCTGGAAATTGATGCCTTCAATGTAGAAGAAGTTAATGTAGTCAAAGGGCCTTCCTCGCTCGCTTACGGAAGTGATGCGATTGGAGGGGCAATCGAGATATTGCCTGCTGTTCCACCCGCAGAAAATTGCTTTCTGGGAGAATTCACCGGAACCGGAAGAACCGTGAACAACATGATGGGAGTGTCGGTTATGCTGGGGCTGAAGAAAAGCCGGAACTTTCTGAAGATCAGGTATTCAGAAAAACAATATGGAGATTACCAAATACCTGCCGATACGATAGTTTACTTAACTCAGAAGATGCCTGTATATAGCGGTAAACTGAAAAATACGGCAGGCGTGGAACGTAATGCTTCCTTTTTTTATGATTACCGGTACAACCGGTATAAGATGAATGCCTCTGCCAGTAATGTCTATCAAAAGATGGGGTTCTTCCCGGGTGCACACGGCATCCCTGATATAAACCGTATCAAAGACGATGGAAACAGCAGAAACATTGATTTTCCTTACAGTAAAGTGAATCATGTAAAATTATCTACTCACCAGCAGTTCGACTGGCATCCGTTTCAATTCGGTCTTGACCTGGGATATCAGTATAACCTGCGCGAAGAATGGAGCTATTTTCATACGCACTATGACAACCAGTCCCCTCCCTTGACAGATCCGGATAAAGAACTGGAATTCCGGTTATCCACTTTCAGCGGAACAGCCAAACTCAGGTGGCTGCCATCCACCATTATCAACTGTACGCTCGGGTATGATTTCCAGATTCAGCTGAACACTATCGGAGGCTATTCGTTCTTGCTGCCCAGGTATGACCGCTTCACCTCCGCTTGTTTCTTCCTGGGGTCCTATAGTGCTTCCAATACCCTTCAAGTCACTGGAGGCATCCGATACGATTGGGGGTACATGAACGTACAGGCTTTCGAAGATAAATATCTGGCAGACTATCTGAACGAACAAGGTTACCCCGACACGGAAATCGAAGCCTATCGATGGAGAAGCAACGGGGTAGAAAGACGGTTCAATGACTTCTCTTTTTCCTTGGGGATGATATGGTTTCCGGATGGAGGACGACAACATCTTTTAAAGATGAATATCGGCAGAAGCTTCCGTTTGCCTTCGGCCAATGAGTTATCTTCCAACGGAGTTCATCACGGCACCTTCAGACATGAACAAGGAGATGCCAGTCTGTCATCCGAAAGTGGCTGGCAGGCAGACATATCCTATTCATGCCGTCCTTGCAGAAATATAGAGCTAAATCTCTCTCCTTTTGTCAGCCTGTATGATAATTACATCTTCTTGAACCCGACAGGAGAATGGTCTGTCTTGCCCCATACGGGACAAATATACAGATACCATAATGCAAGGGCTGTTTTCTGTGGAGGAGAAATGGATGTGAAAGTACACCTGCCCGGCAACCTCTCCTATCAGTTGAAAGGACAGTATGTATACACTTATAATCTGGATGAGCATACCGCACTCGGTTTTTCTCCGCAGCCAATCGTGAACAACGTAATAGCATGGCATCATAAAAAATTCCGTGTTCATGCGGAAGTGGAAAACATATTGCCCCAGCATCGGATTGCCCGAAATGAGGTTTCCACACCAGGAAGTACCCTCCTGCATACCGGAGTCCGGTTTTTTATCCCTTTTCGACAAACCAAAGTACAATGTCTGGCCAGTATACGCAATATACTGAACACAAGGTATTACAACCATCTCAGCTATTACAGAAGAATTGAAATACCTGAAGCCGGAAGAAATATAGAAATAACAATCAGAATACCTTTTAAAAAGAATTTTATATGAAAACAAGAATGTATACCCTAGTAGCTTTATCGGGAATGTTGTTTGTAACAGCCTGTTCAAAAGAAAATCTCAAATCGGATGTGACTAAGCCTGTCATTGAATTGATTTCGCCACAAGAAGATGAAGTCCTTCAGATAGGCAATGCAGATGGGGTTCATTTTGAGATGAAACTATCCGATGACCATGCGCTTAAAAGCTATAAATTAAATATCCATGGCAATTTTGACGGTCATGAGCATCATACACATAGCCGGACATCCCGAACAGTTGATTTTAAATTCGATAAAGTGTATGATGTCAGTGGACTGAAAAACACTACCGTACATCATCATGACATTGTGATTCCGGAAAATGCCACTCCAGGAAATTATCATTTAATGGTTTTCTGCACAGATGAAGCAGGAAACGAAGCCATCGTCGCCCGAGATATCATATTGAGCAAGTAAAATAACTTCAATTTGAAATGAAACAGAAAGAGGCCATCTCAAGTTTATTTTGAGACAGCCTCTTCCTGTTTCTGTATGGACTCAGAGCACATATTTGGCCAGCGTGCGCTGAATTCCCTTGATGTCTGCATTCCGGCCGAAACTCTGTTCGATGGGCTCACTGCATCCACGCACCCATATCTTCATCTCGGCATCCTCGTCGAAGGTACCCGAAGTCTCCACCGAAAAATGTTCCACCGAACGGTAAGGAATGGAATGATAATCACGCTTCCTTCCGGTTACTCCCTGCGTGTCCTGAATAATCAGGCGTTTGTTGGTAAACACCCATTTATCGCGAATGACAACAAAAGCCCGTTCTATGTACTCACCCTCGCAGAGCAGGGCCTGATACTCCTCTTTCAAGGCTTCGGGACTGGTTTCCGAAGCGTTTCCCAAAATGGCATTCAAAATTCCCATAACCCAGTATATTGATTGTTTAATGAATGGTCACCATGGTGGCTCCAAATCCGTATTCGCGGAAAGAAGCATCCTGGCTGGAATAATTCTTATACTTGCGTTTCAGTTCTTCCAGAATGGCACGACGCAGCACCCCATCGCCCTTTCCGTGAATGAATACGATTTTCTGTCCCTTCCGGTTCTTGTATTCTTCCAGGGTGTTGCGGAATACATCCAGCTGATAATTCAGCATCTCGGCATTTCCCATACCGGTAGTGTCGTCCAGGAGTTCATGAATGTGAAGATCGACCTCCACAATCTCACTGACTGCCTTCTGCTGTTTTTTCTGCAGTTTGCCGGGCACCTGTGGAGCCGGTTTCTGCAAGAGAGCCTCCTTGATCTCATCGGCCGATACAAACACCTGACGGGCAGCCTCATCGTCGCGTACGATGTCGTAAATCAATGCCGGTTCCTCAAAGAAGTCGGACGACTGGAAGGTATGCAGCTTGTAGAATTTCACCGTATCAATCCGCAGTTCGATGCTCACCGCCTTTTTCAGCAGGAACGAACGGTCGTCCTTGTAAGCCATCAGTTGTACGGCCACGCGCTCCATCCCGTTCAACGCATGCTTTTCAAACTCCTCCAGATGCATCTTCATGTTCGGTTTCACCGTTCCCCGGCTGCGGAGTGTCCAGCTGTTGCCTTCGGCCGAAAGATAGAGGTAGTCTACAAAATAATTGCTGTCGTTTACCAGATACGCATCGAAGGCTGTCGATGAAATGGCCTTCACATCCTGTGGCACATAAGCCAGGAATACGTTCAGAATATCGTTTCCACGGATTTCCGGAGCCCGGTAGGTCACCGGCTTTTCCTCTTCCTGCTCTTCCTCTTCCACCACCGGTTTGGCGGCCGACTTGAGCGGAATGTTGTAATCGTCTGTCTGAATCACCACACATTCCTTAATCAGCATCGGAATTTCAAAACCGTCTTCCCCTTCGACCAGGGCGATGTCTTTTCCCTGAAAACCGCGTACTACGCCTCCTCCTACTTCGCTCAGGAAGCGAACTTTATCTCCTATTTTCATATTGTCTACAGTTTATATTTGTCTACAAAAGTAACAAATTTCTTTTCCAATCTCCACACACTCCCAGGAATATCAAATAAAATTGCTATCTTTGAACGCTATTTTTAAACAGAAAATACCCCGCTGACAGGAAAGGAATGCAGGCTGCGAAGGCCTGTACCCGCGGCTTATGTGCCAATAAGATAAACTTGCTGGAGTATATATTGATATCAAACTTGTATGGAAGAGACAAAGCATATCCGAATAAGCGACTACAATTATCCGCTGCCCGATGAGCGAATTGCCAAATTTCCGCTGCCCGTGCGCGACCAGTCGAAACTGCTGGTATACCGGAAGGGAGAAATCAGTGAGAGCAAATTCATCTCACTGCCCGAATACCTGGAGGCAGGCACACTGATGGTGTTCAACAATACGAAAGTGATTCAGGCCCGCCTGCATTTCCGCAAGGAGACAGGGGCACTGATTGAAATCTTCTGTCTGGAGCCCATCCAGCCCAATGACTATGTACTGAATTTCCAGCAGACCCGCCACGCGGCCTGGCTGTGCATGATAGGCAATCTGAAGAAATGGAAGGAAGGTACCTTGCACAAGGAAATGACGGTCAAGGGACGTACCCTCACCCTGAAGGCAACCCGCGGAGAGTGCCGGGGGACCAGTCACTGGGTGGATTTCACCTGGGACAACGAGGAGGTTACGTTTGCCGATATCCTGGAGGTGTTCGGAGAACTGCCGATTCCGCCGTACCTGAACCGGGAGACACAGGAGAGCGACAAGGAAACCTATCAGACGGTATACTCGAAAATCAAAGGTTCCGTGGCAGCTCCTACCGCAGGACTGCACTTCACCGAAAGGGTGCTGGAGGCTTTGAGAAACAAGGGGGTAGAACTGGAGGAAGTGACCCTGCACGTAGGTGCCGGTACGTTCAAGCCCGTAAAGAGCGAAGAGATACAGGGACATGACATGCACACGGAATACATCTCGGTCAACCGCTCGACCATCGACAAGCTGATTGCTCACGGAGGAAAGGCTACGGCGGTGGGAACCACTTCCGTACGTACGCTGGAAAGCCTGTATCACATCGGAGTAACGCTCCGGAAGCATCCGGAAGCTACGCAGGAGGAACTGCACGTCAAGCAGTGGCAGCCTTATGAAACGGAGCTGAAGCTCACTCCGGCAGAGGCATTGACAGAGATTGCCCGCTACATGGACAGAAACGGTCTGGATGCCCTGCATACCAGCACGCAGATTATTATCGCTCCGGGATATGAGTATCAGATTGTACAGCAGATGGTTACCAATTTCCACCAGCCACAGAGTACGCTGCTGCTGCTGGTTTCGGCCTTTACCAAAGGCAACTGGAAGCCCATTTATCAGTATGCCCTGGAACACGACTTCCGATTCCTCAGTTACGGAGATTCCTCACTGCTGATACCTTGAAAAGCATTCATCATCCCTCCGTTAAATAAGCATCCGTGCCGTTTGCTTGACTCATATCAAGAAAACGGCACGGATGCTTATTTTCATACCCAAAAATATTTTTTTTCAAAAAAACAAACGTACCTTTGTGTTGTAAAACATAATAAGAGAGAATAATTACAGCGAAAATAGTACAATAGGTAAAATACAACACACTTTTCTCCGTGAGGAGAGGTAACTAAACAACTAAAAGAAAGGATAACATTATGAAACAGGTAAAAAATTTTTTCAGGACAATTAAAAAGAACTTGCAATGGAGTGCATTGGCTATGAACCAGTACACCCGATAAAGACAAGTACTTTTAGTATTAATCGCAAGAGAGTAATGGAGAATTACTCTCTTTTTGTTTTTTACGACCCTTACTTCCGGTGACAGGCCCCGAAAACTTTCTTTCCTGCCCGTTTTTTCTGAAGCATCGCTATCCTGCACAAGGACATTGCCCGTGTGTCTCCTCCCTCTCCATATGCCCGGCGGCTCAATCCTCGTCCTCTATTGCTTCTTTCAGCTGACGGCCCGACTCCTTAAGGCTCTTGCCCAGTTTTTCCACCTCGGCCTTTGCTTTCATCGCCGCATATGTGGCCTGATACTTCGCCACTTTCAGTTGCTCTTCTACCGACAGGTCCTCTAGCCAGTCCTCGGCATGGCGGGTAAGTCTGGAAAACTCCTTGTCGGCCTTCTCCCAGTCTTTCAGGGTATAGTCATCACATTCCTCCTCGATTTTCTCGACAAACTCTTTGAACTCATCAAGATGTTCGTTCTTGCTCTGACAAGAATATAAACACGCTGCCAGCAGCAGTCCCCAGATAACATTCTTTTTCATTTTCATATTTCAGGTTTATGGTTTCCAGCTTCGCCAAAACTTAAAAAGCACGGAAGGCCCGTGCTTTTCAATGCTTTATTTGAGTGTGTATAAATATGCGATAATCAGAACAGCTTGGCAGGATATTCACCGGCATCTACCAATGCCTGCAACTTATCTACTACGCTCTGACGGTCGGCTGCATAAGTCACACCAAACCATTTAGAAGTAGTATCCAGTACCTTTACAGTAGCTGTACCTTCGTTCACCAGTTTGTTCACCATCAACGGAATGAAATATTCCGCCTTCAAGTTACCGCTGTTGGCTTTCAGGAATTCCACAAAGTAATCTTCTGAATACTTGAAGTAATCCGGAGTGAATCCCCACATGTTCATAGAAACAGGTGTATTATCTTCTACGCCTACCCATTCTCCATTTTCATCCTTGTAAGAAACCACGCCATCGATACGTTTGATTTCTGTACGTTCTACTACGGTAGTCAGGTTGTTTTCTTCGTTGGCAGCACAGATACCGCGGGCAACCGTACCACTTTCCGACAAGGTATTGCCGATACGGAAACCTACCATGCAATAGTCGTTCTTGCTGTTTTCCGGAAGTTCAGACAAGTATTTGCCCAAAACCGCAAAACTGTCACGTCCGTAGAAATCATCGGCATTGATTACAGCAAAAGGTTCCTTGATTACGTCCTTACCCATCAGTACGGCATGATTGGTACCCCAAGGTTTTACACGTCCTTCCGGACAAGCAAATCCTTCCGGTAGGTTGTCGATCTCCTGGAACACCACTTCTACTGGAATATGATTTTCGTATTTGCTGACAATTTTTTCACGGAAATCAGCTTCAAAGTCACGACGAATCACAAAGACCAGTTTACCAAACCCGCCCCTGATTGCATCAAAGATTGAATAGTCCATGATTGTTTCTCCGCTAGGACCCAGTCCATCAAGCTGTTTCAGACCTCCGTAACGGCTTCCCATTCCGGCAGCCAATACAAATAATGTTGGTTTCATACTTAGTTTCTTTAATGTTGGTTATTGATTGCCACAAAGTTAAAAAATAATTGTGACACAAAAGGAATTGTTCTCAAACAAAATAACGGTAGATTCAGTTATTTTATATATATTCGCAATCAGATAAATGTCAATTCGCACATGAAAAAATATATCCGGTGGACAGGTATTGCTATCTCTGTCCCATTCATTCTGTTCATCATACTCTGTATTCTCATCTATATTCCGCCGATTCAGAATTTCATGGTGAGAACGGCCACCCAATATGCCTCTGAAGCTACAGGTATGGAAATTTCTATCGGAAGAATTTCCCTCTCCTTTCCACTCGACCTGGTAGTCCATCAGACAGAAGTAAAAGATAAGGAACTGACAGTTTTGAAAGCTGAAAAACTGACGGTGAAAGTACAGATGTGGCCCTTGCTGAAAAAGCAGATTGAACTGGACGGGCTGGAATTGGAAAAAGCTTCCGTAAATACAGCCGGACTGATTGAAGGTATGACGCTGAAAGGAGAGCTCGGAAGACTTTTCGTCACCTCACACGGAGTGGCCCTGAGCCCGGAAACGGCCATTGTCAATCAGCTGCAACTGGAGGATACTCATCTCTTCATGAGCCTGGCGGATACTACTGCGGCCGACACGACAGCCTCCGCTCCGATATACTGGAAAATACAACTGGAAGATATCCGTTTTCAGAATGTGTCTTTCCGGATGCAGATGCCACTTGATACCCTCGACATGGACATAGCCTTACAGGAAGCCTCCCTGAAGAACGGAACGGTAGATTTGCATCAGGCAGCTTATACCGCACAACATTTTCTACTAAAAGGAAGCCGGGTTGCATTCCGCAGTACCCGGAATGAGGTTCCGGCCAGCGGACTGGATCCAGCCCATCTGGAAATCAACAACTTGAACCTGTCTCTCGATTCGGTGCGCTATGCTCCCCAGGACATACATGCCCAAATCCGGAAATTCGTATTGAAAGAGCGTTCCGGACTGGAAATTCTGTCTACACAGGGACGGCTGGTATCTGATAAGCATTCGTTACATGTCCCTGCTTTATCAATAAAGACAGCCGATTCTCACATTGAACTGAAAGCTTCCATGGACTGGGATGCTGCCGAAAAAGGAAAAGAAGGCAGTATCTATGCACGCTTTCTGGCGGATATCGGAAAAAATGACTTGAAAAAAGTACTTGGAGAAAGCAGAGACAGCCTGATGGCGGATTATCCCAATCAGCCGATACAGATACGTGCCGGAGTAGACGGAAGTTTGAATCAGGTCAGACTTTCTTCATTGTCCTTGTCTATCCCTGAGGCTTTCAGTTTCCAGGCTAACGGAAGTGTGGATTATCCGATAGACAGCATCCGGCGAAATGGTCAAATCGACCTTGCGCTACAGACACAAAATATGACTTTCCTGAATAAAGTTTTTTCGGGAGTACACATTCCACAGGGGGTGCAGCTTGACGGAAAGATTTCGGTCATGGGCTCACAGCTGGATACCGAAATGCATCTGCTGACAGAGAATAAGGAAGGAAAAGTAAACCTGAACGCAACCTATCAGTTGCAGAACGATGTATATGAGGTACAGATGCACATCGATTCACTGGACGTAAGCGACTTTATCACACAGGATTCGCTCTATTGCCTGTCTGCTTCCCTGTCGGCACAGGGACAAGGCTTCGATTTCTTCTCTCCACAGACACAGGCTGCCGTAAAGGGAGGCATCGAACACCTGCAATATGGAAAATATCACCTCTCCGGCGTTGATTTTGAAGCGAAATACAAAGAGAATACAGCCCATACCACCTTACTCATCGACAACCTGTTGATGAATGCCCAGGCAACTTTTCTGGGCAGGATTACCCCTCAGAGAATTCAGGGAAGCCTGCAGACAGACGTCAATCAGATGGACCTGCAAGCATTGAAAATAACAGACAACTGGATAAGTCCGTCCCTTCGGATAGAATCGAATTTCCAGACCGACATGAACAGCCGGCACCGACTGGAAGCCAGTATAAAAGACATCCGCATAAAAACATTGCAGGCTTTGTATACCCCAAAGGACATACATGCCGGAATCAACCTGACTCCAGACTCGATACGCAGTTTCGTCAATGCCGGAGATTTGGTTTTCTGGCTGGAATCACAAAACTCACTGGACAAGCTAACCGGTCACATTGAACGGTTGATTGCGGAAACGTCCGCTCAATGGGAGAAAAAGCAGGTTCAGCAAAAGGTAATCCGGGAAATTCTCCCGACACTTCGGTTGGGAATGTATGCCGGAACCAACAACCCGCTATATAATTATTTGTCGGCAAACCATATCAAGTACGACAAACTGTCTGTTACTTTCCAGACCTCACCTTTGGAAGGTATTAACGGAAAGGCCGATCTGTACGGATTCCGCACAGACAGTCTGAAGCTGGATACCATCTATTTCCACACGCAATCGGACACCACCGATATCAAGTTCCATAGTGGTGTCAAAGCACTGCCCAATAAATGGCAGGAAGGTTTTGAAGTGTCACTGAGCAGTCGGTTCGGAGTATCGGAAGGTGACATGAACATCATCTACCTGAACGAAAAGAAAGAGCAGGGAGTGAATCTCGGCATCAAGGCCTTATTGCAGAAAGAAGGGGTCAGCCTGCATATTTTACCCCATAATCCGACACTGGTCTACCGGACTTTCCAGGCTAATCCGGATAATTATATCTATCTCAGCGACCGGGGAAAGATACATGCCAACCTGAATCTTTTCGATTCACACCGTTCGGGACTGTCGCTGTATTCAACTCCCGACTCACTGGCACAGCAGGACCTGACACTGGCGCTGAACCAGATCAATATTGCGGAGTTCCGCCGCATTATCCCGTATATGCCGGATATAGCCGGGTTCATCAATGCCGAAATGCATTACATGCAGACAGAAAAAGACATGCAGGTATCAGCTGAAATGAATATCAACCAACTCGCTTACCACAAACAGGCCATGGGAGACTGGGGAATGAGTGTTGTGTATCTTCCTCAGAACGACGGTACTCATCGGATTGACGGATTTATGACACTCAACGAACAGGAGATTGTTACCTTGAACGGTTCGTACCGAGGGGCTCAGTCGGCACAGGAGAAGGATTTTCTGAAGGCCAACATGGAACTGCTGCACCTGCCACTTAATCTGGCAAATGCATTCATTCCTGACCGAATGGCTCTGCTTTCGGGCGACCTGGACGGTAACCTGTCTATCTCAGGGGCTACCGACAGTCCGGTAATCAATGGAAAGCTAAGCCTTGACAGTGTCAGTGTCAATGTGCCACAGGCTTCCCTGCAACTGAGAATGGAGAATCAACCGCTGGTAATCAACAACAGTAAACTGAAATTCGACCGTTTCAAGATCTTCACCAAAGGAGAAACACCGTTTGTCATCAATGGTGACGTAGACTTGAATACGATGGGCATCAATCTACAGATGAATGCACGCAATTTCGAACTGCTGAATGCCAAGCGTACCAAGGAGGGGCTGGTATATGGAAAGTTGTATATTGATTTCAACTCTACCATCAAGGGTAATCCGGACGACCTGAAAATGAGGGGGAATGCCAATATCCTGGGAAGCAGTAACTTTACGTATGTACTGAAAGATTCTCCGCTGACCATTGAAGACCGTCTGAATGAGACAGTTACTTTTGTCAACTTCAGTGATACTCTGGCTGCCCCTCCCAGTAATCTGTCCACCCTTTCATTGGGAGGAATTGATATGCTGATGACATTGCACATTGACGAAGCGGTACAGGCAAGGGTAGACCTGAACGAAGACGGAAGCAATTACATGTTGCTCGAAGGAGGAGGGGATCTTTCGTTCCAGTACCAACCCGACGGAAACATGGTACTCAACGGCCGGTATTCGCTGATGAGCGGAGAAATGAAATACCAGTTGCCGGTGATTCCGCTCAAAACCTTCCACATTCAGGAAGGCAGCTACATAGAATGGACCGGAAACCTTATGAATCCGAAACTGAACATCAAGGCTACGGAGAAAATGAGGGCTGCCGTTACGGCCGAGGGAGGCAACTCGCGGAATGTGAACTTCGATGTGGGAGTGAGCATCACCAACCGTCTGGAAAACCTGGCATTTACCTTTACACTGGAAGCCCCCGAAGACGGAAGCATGCAAAATGAACTGGCCAGCAAATCACCGGAGGAGCGGAACAAGCTGGCAGTGACCATGCTGGTTACCGGACTGTATCTGGCAGACGGCAATTCATTGGGCAAATCCAGTTCTTCCAACGTACTGAACAACTTCCTGCAGGGACAGATCAACAAGATGGCAGGAAAGGCCCTCAATACAATTGATATCAACCTGGGGGTAGAGACCAACGAGCAGAGCGAGACCGGAACAACCAGCACCGACTACAGTTTCCAATTTGCGAAGCGTTTCTGGAACAACCGCTTCCAGGTGGTTATCGGAGGAAGAATATCGACCGGAAACAACGTACAGCAGGACGAGTCGTTCATCGACAATGTCTCACTGGAATACCGTCTGGATAAAAGCGGTACGCGTTATGTCCGCATCTTCCACGACAAGAATTACGAAAGCGTACTCGATGGTGAGGTGATTGAAACCGGAGCCGGTGTGGTACTGAGAAAAAAAGTCAGCAAACTGGGAGAATTGTTTATTTTCAGAACCCGAAAAAAAGAATCTCAAAGAAATCAGGAAAAAGAGGAAAAAGATGAAGATAAATAAACTACATATCATTGGAATCGTATGCTTCCTTTTGGGAACTGCCTCCTGCTCTACCACCCGACATTTGCCGGAGGACGAACTGCTGTACCGGGGAATTAAAAAGATAAATGTGCTTTCGAAGGATGAGAGCGACAACGGCGAACAGGCGCTGGAGGAAATTAAGGCAGCTGTTACCCAGAGTACCAAGTACGGTTTCATCCTTCCCTACCGTCTCTGGGCATACAACAGCTTCGAGAAATATGAGAAAGGAGTAGGAAAATGGATTTTCAAGAAAATTGCAGCCGATCCGGTGTATCTTTCCACTGTCAACCCGGGCACCCGGACCAAGGTAGCCAGCAACCTGCTGCACGACTACGGATATTTTGACGGAAAGGTGACCTATCAGGTAGATACCCTGAAGAACCCGAAGGAAATCAAGTTGTCGTATCAGATAGATATGGGAAAACCGTATTATATCGATACGCTGACCTACGAAAAATTCAGCCCTTTTGCCGACAGTCTCATCCGCCGTTCGGACAGTCAGCGTCTTATCCACAGCGGTGACCATTTCAACGTGCTCCGCCTGAACGAAGAGCGCCAGCGCATCATCGACCTGCTGCGCGACAATGGCTATTATTATGCCCGTACCGATTTCCTTACGATTCTGGCAGATACGGTCATGCGGCCGGGATACGTGAACCTGAAAATCGTTCCGAAGAGCAACATCCCTCAGGAAGCCCTCCGTACCTATCGCCTGGGGCATACCTCAGTATACCTCACCGGATACAATGGAGAACCTCCCACCGACTCCCTGAAACTGAGAGATTTCACCATTTATTATGCCGGAAAGAAACCGGGAATCAAATACGGTGTGCTGCGCAAGCGGTTCATCTACCGGAGTGGTGAAAAGTATTCTCAACTCAGGCAGAATTATACGCAAGAGGCTCTGGCACGTCTGGGAGTCTTCAAATTCAGTGAATTTCAGTATACTCCGAGAAGCAATAACGGAGATACCCTTGACATCCGTGTCAATGCCATGTTCGATTTGCCGTACAACAGCGAACTGGAATTGAACGTGAAGACCAAAAGTACGAAGCAGACCGGTCCGGGAGCCTTCTTCAGTCTGTCGCGCAGGAACTTCCGCAGAATGGGTGCCTCGCTGAACCTGGAGCTGAAAGGGTCTTACGAATGGCAGACCAGTTCGACAGTCGACGGTGAGAGTTCTGTCATGAACTCCTACGAGCTGGGAACCTCCCTGTCACTGGAGTTTCCTCGTCTGGTGCTGCCATGGATCAGGGACCGCATCGATCCGTTCCGCTTCCCGTCGCAGACCAACTTCAAGATTTATGCCGAGCAGGTCAACCGTGCCCGTTACTTCAAGATGCTCTCGTTCGGAGGAACCGTTTCCTACAGTTTCCAGCCGTCGAGAAGCATGAAGCATACCGTTACGCCACTGCACCTGGCTTTCAACCATCTGCAGAGACGTACCGCAGCCTTCGACTCCATTGCAGAGGCCAATCCGATGCTGTTTCACAGTTTGAGCGACCAGTTCATTCCTTCGGTGACTTACACGTTCACCTACGACAATTCGTGGATGAAGAAACGCATCCGTACCTGGTGGGAGAACTCCATCACCTCGGCCGGTAACGTGACCTCCCTCATCTATATGGCATGCGGAAAAGGATTCAATACCCGGGACAAAGAATTTCTGGGAACCCCCTTTGCACAATTCGCCAAGTTCACCTCCGAGATACGTCCGCTGTACCAGATCAGTGAGAAACAGCAACTGGCCGGACGATTCATGGCCGGAGTGGTCTGGGCTTACGGAAACAAGACCATTACCCCCTACAACGAACAGTTTTACGTGGGTGGAGCCAACAGTATCCGTGCCTTTACCATCCGCTCCATCGGTCCGGGACGCTTCCATCCTTCGGAGAACTCTACCTACTCGTACGTAGACGAAACCGGTGACATCAAACTGGAAGCCAACCTGGAATACCGTTTCCGGATGTTGACCAACCTTTTCGGAGGCAACCTGAATGGAGCCGTCTTCCTGGATGCCGGAAACGTATGGCTGATGCGCAAGGACGAAGCCCGTCCGGGAGCCGAATTTACCTTCAGCAAGTTCTTCGACAACTGGGCGGTAGGTACGGGTATCGGTATCCGTTACGACCTCTCGTTCCTGATACTGCGTCTGGACTGGGGAATTGCCCTGCATGTGCCTTATGAAACCGGCAAGCGAGGCTATTACAACATTCCGAACTTTAAAGACGGAATGGGCATCCATTTCGCCATCGGATATCCATTTTAACAGAAGCAAACGGATTTTGCAGGCAGAAATATGCTCAGTTTTGGTTATCTTTGCCCTGCCAATAACAAACGAACGATTCTATGTCAGAAAACAATTATATTTCCATAAAGGGAGCGAAAGTCAACAACCTGAAGAACATCGATGTCAACATTCCCCGCAACAAACTGGTAGTCATTACCGGACTCTCCGGTTCGGGGAAATCCTCGCTCGCCTTCGATACCCTGTATGCCGAAGGGCAGCGCAGGTATGTAGAAAGTCTCTCTTCGTATGCCCGTCAGTTCCTGGGACGGATGAGCAAACCTGAGTGCGACTTTATCAAGGGGATTCCACCTGCCATTGCCATCGAGCAGAAAGTCATCAGCCGCAATCCCCGTTCTACGGTAGGTACCTCTACCGAAATCTATGAGTACCTGCGGCTGCTGTTCGCACGCATCGGAAAGACCTACTCCCCTATCAGCGGTACGCTGGTCAAGAAAGACAGTCCCGAAGACATCGTCAACTGCATGCTGTCGTATCCTGCGGGTACACGATACACCGTCCTTGCCCCCCTCCTTCCCCGCGACGGAAGGACCCGTGCCGAACAGATTGAAATGGACATGAAGCAAGGCTTCACCCGACTGGAGGTCAACGGAGAGATGGTACGCATCGAGGACTATCAGGAACAGGCAGACGACCAGATTTACCTGCTGATAGACCGTATGAGCTGCGACAATGCCAAAGACAGCATCAGCCGACTCACCGACTCGGCAGAAACCGCCATGTACGAAGGCGACGGTGCCTGCCTGCTGCGTTTCTATCTGCCCGACGGCACCACCAAGCTCCACAGTTTCAGTACCAAGTTCGAAGCCGACGGAATGACCTTCAGCGAACCGACCGACCAGATGTTTTCCTTCAACTCTCCTGTGGGAGCCTGCCCGGTATGCGAAGGCTTTGGAAAGGTTATCGGAATCGACGAACACCTGGTCATCCCGAACCGCGCCCTGAGTGTGTACGACGGTGCCGTGATGTGCTGGCGGGGAGAGAAGATGGGAGAATGGCTGAACGAATTCCTCCAGGAAGCACCGGCCCACGACTTCCCGATTTTTGCTCCGTACTACGAGCTCACCCAGGCACAGAAGGATTACCTGTGGCATGGTCCGCGCGACAAGGCCTGCATTGATTCCTTCTTCAAAATGCTGGAAGAAAACCAGTACAAAATCCAGTACCGTGTCATGCTGGCCCGCTACCGCGGAAAAACCGTGTGCCACGAATGCAAGGGCAGTCGCCTCAAGAAAGAAGCCCTCTATGTCAAAGTCGGCGGACGCCACATCTCCGAACTGGTGGAAATGCCCGTACAGCAGCTCCGCGAGTTCTTCCGCACCCTGCAACTGGATGCGCACGATGCAGCCGTGGCCAAGCGCCTGCTCAACGAAATCAACAACCGGCTGGCCTTCCTCGACGACGTCGGACTGGGTTATCTGACCCTGAACCGTCCGAGCAACTCACTCTCGGGAGGTGAAAGTCAGCGAATCAACCTGGCCACCTCGCTCGGCAGCAGTCTGGTGGGCTCACTGTACATACTGGACGAACCCAGTATCGGTCTTCACAGCCGCGACACCGACCGTCTGGTCAAGGTACTGCGCCAGCTGCAGCAATTAGGAAATACCGTGGTAGTGGTAGAGCACGATGAAGAAATCATCCGCGCAGCCGACTACATCATCGATATCGGTCCGGATGCCGGACGACTGGGAGGAGAAATCGTCTACCAGGGCGACATGAAAGACCTGCAGAAAGGCAGCCGCAGCCATACCGTCAGGTACCTGCTGGGCGAAGAAACCATCGACCCGCCGCTGACCCACCGCTCCTGGAACAATTACATTGAAATCAAGGGAGCCCGCGAAAACAACCTGAAGGGAATCGACGTACGCTTCCCGCTGAACGTCATGACCGTAGTCACCGGCGTAAGCGGTTCGGGAAAGAGTACCCTGGTACGCGACATCTTCTACAAGGCCGTCAAGCGCGAATACAGCGAAAGCAGCGACCGTCCCGGAGAATTTGTCTCACTCGGAGGCGACCTCTCGGCTGTGAGCGACATTGAGTTTGTCGACCAGAACCCCATCGGAAAATCCTCCCGAAGCAATCCGGTGACCTACCTCAAGGCCTACGACGAAATCCGGAAACTCTTCGCCGACCAGCCGCTGGCCAAGCAGATGGGATACGGCGCAGGTCACTTCTCCTTCAACACCGAAGGAGGACGCTGCGAGGAATGCAAGGGAGAAGGAACGGTTACGGTAGAAATGCAGTTCATGGCCGATCTCGTCCTGGAGTGTGAATCGTGCCACGGAAAGCGTTTCAAGAACGATACGCTGGAAGTACAGTTCCAGGGAAAGAACATCTACGACATCCTGGAGATGACGGTCAACCAGGCCATCGAGTTCTTCAGCGAATACGGACAGAAAAAGATTGTCAAGAAACTGCTTCCCCTGCAGGAAGTGGGACTGGGGTACATCAAGCTGGGACAGTCGTCCTCTACCCTTTCGGGAGGAGAAAACCAGCGTGTCAAACTGGCCTATTTCCTGAGTTGTGAGAAAAACCAGCCTACCATCTTCGTATTCGACGAACCGACTACCGGTCTGCATTTCCACGACATCAAGAAACTGCTCTATGCCTTCGATGCCCTGATTGCACGCGGACATACCGTAGTCATCATCGAGCACAACCTGGATGTCATCAAATGTGCCGACTACCTCATCGATCTGGGTCCGGAAGGCGGAGACAAAGGCGGCAACCTCGTTGCCTGCGGCACCCCCGAGGAAGTTGCCCGCTGTGCCGCGTCCTACACCGGACAATATTTGGTCGAAAAGTTAAGTTGAAAACGCTTTCAGAATAATCCGAATGCGCTTTTAATAATTCTACAACCTCCGTATGAAGGTTGTAGAACCCGCGTACGGAGGTTGTACAACCCGCGCCGGAAAGTCGGACAACCTCCGTACGCAGGTTTCAAATAATTTTTCCTTCTCTTTCCAATCCTGTCTTTTCAAAAAAGAAAAGGAAAAACAACGGTTTCCCTTTAAAACCCCGCTTTCCCTTTTCGACACACTATGAAATATTTTTTACTACCTTTATTTCCGTTATACATCAAAATACCATCTGAATGATACGAACCGTTACCCTGGCAGACAGCGATGCACTGACCGCCATCTACAACCATTATGTAGAGGAAAGCACCGCTACTTTCGACCTCCTTCCCGTCTCCTCTTCCGAGATTGACTGCCTCATCCACGAGGTTGTCCCCCGCTTTCCCTTCCTGGTCTACGACACCGGAGAAGGCATCGCCGGATACTGCTATGCACATTCCTGGAAGAGTAAGGCTGCCTATAGCCACACTTGGGAAATCACCATCTACCTCCATCCGGAACATACCGGAAAAGGCATCGGCGGAGCCCTGATGAAACAACTTATCGACGACTGCCGGAAAAGAGGCTGCAAGGTCCTGATAGCCGACATCACTGCCGAGAACGAAGGGAGCCGGCGGTTTCACGAACGCCTCGGATTTACCCAGGTCTCCCATTTCCGGCAGGTGGGCCGAAAATTCGGACACTGGCTCGATGTGATCGACTACCAGTTGAACCTGGGATAACCGCTGCCCGCTCAGAGCGGACGGACCGAACGGTCAATGATACGGGCAGAAGAAGCTCCCTCGCGTTTTCCCTTATCCGAAGAACGGCGACTGCTGCTGTTTCCCGGTTTTGACGGACGAGCCTCCGGACGGGAAGGACGTACAGCGGGCCGTGACGGACGCGTTTCGGGACGTGAAGGCCTTACTGCCGGTTTCGATGGACGAGTTTCCGGGCGGGAAGGACGGGTCTCCGGACGGGAAGGGCGTATTCCCGGTTTCGAAGGGCGAGTCTCCGGCCGTGACGGACGGACAGCCGGACGAGGAGGCTGTGCTGCCGGATAAGACGGTACTCCCGACGGACGGGAAGGACGCACTCCCGGATGAGAAGGACGGGCAGGCGAAACCGGACGATGCGACGGCCCCGGTACCACAAAATCGTGACGGCGGAACTCCGGCCGGCAACGGTAATTGCCGTGATATACTACATGATGGTACTTCTTTCCATAGTAACGGTGATAATAACTGCTTCCTCCGCAATGACGGCGACTGTGTCCGCCGCAATAAGAATAATAATGCACCGGACGCCCGAAATAGAAATGGCCATGATTCGGATACACCTTATATACCCTCAGGTAACAGACATTATTCACCGCATATACCGGACGGAAAAAATGCTCCAGCGCCAGGAAACGGGCATACGCCATCTCCGAAAGGATCCAGCGCAGGTCATCGTTCCGCTCATCCAGGAAACGGTAATAGGCAGCCAGCGCCGCCGCCTCACTGCGAGCCATCCCCGTCAGGTAAGGATTGACACTGTTCAGAAAGTCAAAATTAATCTCAAACAGATCATCGTATTGAGACTGGTTCAAACTCAGTTCAAAAGCCATCCGGTCGGTCAGGAAACGTGCATTCAGGCGGATGTCACCCAGTCCGGACGCCGACACCGGCAGCACCCCTATCAGACAAACGATCATACATAAAATGACATACTTCTTTTTCATAATCCTGTGACTTTATTGTGATGATACAAAAATAGGAGGATAAAAATCCTCCTACAACAGAATCTCCCCATTGTCCGGTAGGGAGATTCCTATTTCTGATAGGGTTCTCTGCCTATTCGGCCAGGCGGATACCCTCGTCACCCAACACAATCAGGCGCTTCTTGTACAGGTCGCCTACCGCTTTCTTAAAGGTCTTCTTGCTGACTCCGAAGGTATCGTAAATCACTCCGGCATCCGTCTTGTCGTTCAGGGAAACCGCTCCTCCCTGCTCCCGGATATACTGCAGCAGGACTTCCGAGAAATCTTCCACCCGTTCCGCACCCCGCTTCTGCAGTTCCAGGTCAATCTTTCCGTCCTCGCGCACCCTCTTCACATACGCCTTCGTCCGCATTCCCACCTCTACCTGCGTAAAGATTTCGTTACGGTACAGCAATCCGCTGAAACGGTTGTCCACAATCACCTTGTATCCCAGGTCGGTCTGCTGCCACACCAATACCTCCACCTCATCGCCCCTCTTATAGACCGGACGCTCCTTCGACAGGTAACGCTCCACCTTGGCCGAAGCCACGATGCGGTAACTCTCGTCGTCCAGATGCACGTGCACCACGTATCTTCCTCCCTTGTGCATCTTCGCCTTCTGCTCGCGGAAAGGCACAAAAAGATCCTTCATCAGTCCCCAGTCTAGAAAAGCCCCGTACTCATTCACCCAAGCCACCTCCAGACAGGCAAACTCACCTACCTGCGCCAGCGGCTGCAAGGTAGTAGCCACCAGACGTTCCTCCATATCCAGGTAGACAAATACGTTCAGCACATCCCCCGGCTTGCAGCCTTCGGGTACATAACGCTTCGGAAGCAGGATTTCACCGTCTTCATCTCCATTCAGATACATGCCGAAGTCGACTTCCTTCACGACTTCCATTCTATTGTATTTTCCCAGTTCTATATGACTCATATTTATTATCTTTGCAGTAAAGGTAAGAAGTTTTTTTTATACACCTGCCACCTCCCGGTAAGTAATTATCCGGAGACAGGTGTTTTTATAAGAAAAACATCCCAAAACCGGAAATAACTTTAAACAACTCAACAGATATGAAAAAACAGTTTTTACCTCTGGTTGCCGGACTGGCAGCCCTGGCAGCAGTATCCTGCACTTCTACTCCCCAGCCTACCGAACTCACCTGGGGTACCTTCAACATCCGTTACGACAATCCGGGAGACAGCCTGAACAGCTGGACCTACCGTAAAGATAGCGTGGCCAGCTTCATCCGTACGCAAGGCATGGACATCGTGGGCATGCAGGAGGTCCTCCACAATCAGCTGGAAGACCTGAAAGAACGGTTGCCGGAATATGCGGAAGTCGGTGTGGGCCGTGAAGACGGCAAGACACAGGGAGAATATGCCCCTTTGTTCTACAAGAAAGACCGCTTTGAGGTGCTCGACAGCAATACCTTCTGGCTGTCACAGTATCCCGACAGCGTAGGATTCATCGGCTGGGACGGTGCCTGCACCCGCATTGCCACCTGGGCCAAACTGAAAGACAGACAGAGCGGAAAGATTTTCATGGCCGTCAACACCCACTTCGACCACGTAGGTACGGAAGCCAGAAGAAAAGGTGCCCTGCTGATCATCGACAAGATCAAGGAGATTGTAGGCGACCAGCCTGCCGTGCTGACCGGCGACTTCAACGTCAACGACCGTTCGGAGGCTTACCAGACCATTACGACCAACGAGTTCGTGCTGAAGGATGCCCACAAGGAAGCCGCACAAACGACCGGTGCCAGCTATACCTTCCACGATTTCGGCCGCATCGTTCCCGACTCCTGCGAGAAAATCGACTTTATCTTTGTCACTCCGCAGATAAAGGTCAAGAGCAGTTACATTCCGCAGGAAACCCCTGGCGGCCCCTTCCTGTCGGATCATAATCCGGAGGTGGTACAGATTGCCTTCTGATCCGGACGGACGGATTCCTGTACACGACGAGCCCCCGTTTTCCTTCCCTGCAGAGGGAGGCGAACGGGGGCTCGCTGCTTTTCCTGCCCACGGGGCGATGAGTGGCTCCACCGCTTCAGGCAACTTCCTGTTCCGATATCCGGTCCTTCCGATAACCGGCGTTATTCTTTCTCTTCTTCCTTGATATATCCGTCGAGCATGTGAATCGTACGGTCGGTCTGTGCCGCCAGAGACTCGTCGTGCGTCACAATCACAAACGTCTGTCCCAGCTTGTCGCGCAGGTCGAAGAACAACCGGTGCAGTTCCTCCTTGTTGTGCGTATCCAGACTGCCCGAAGGCTCATCGGCCAGGATGACCGAAGGATGATTGATCAACGCCCGGGCCACTGCCACCCGCTGCTTCTCCCCTCCCGACAGTTCTGCCGGCTTATGAGAAGCCCTGTCGGCCAGTCCCAGAAACTCAAGCATCTCCTTCGCATGACGGGTAGCCTCACCCGAAGACACTCCCTGAATCAGGGCAGGAATCATCACATTCTCCAGGGCCGTAAACTCGGGCAGCAACTGGTGAAACTGAAACACAAAACCGATTTCCTTGTTGCGGAAACGGGCCAGTTCGCGCTCGCTCAGCCGGCCGACCTCCGTACCGTGAATACAGATACGGCCTCCGTCGGCCTTGTCCAGCGTTCCCATAATCTGCAGCAGCGTAGTCTTACCAGCTCCACTGGGACCCACGATGCTGACTACCTCTCCCTGACGGATGGTCAGGTCTATTCCCTTCAAGACCTGCAACGAGCCGAAGCTCTTGGTGATACCTTCTAACTGAATCATACTCCCACTTAAAGTTTACGAATCACATATTCTGCCAGATAACATCCGAACACCGCTGGCATGTAGCTGACGGTACCGGCAGTCGATTTCTTATGCTGTTCATTCTCCACCAGAATCACAGCCTCCGGATCGGCCTGTTCGGTACTGAACACCACCGGCAAGCGACGCTTCATTCCCATTTTCTGCAGGCGCTTGCGCACGGCCTTGCTCAACCCGCAATGATAAGTCTCCCACAGGTCGGCAAAACGGACCTGCGTAATGTCGCGCTTCGCACCCGCCCCCATGCTGCTCACAATCTTCAGTCCGCGCTGCAGGGCATGGTAAATAAGGTAACACTTCGGAGCCACCGTATCGATGGCATCCACGATAAAATCGAAGTGCGCACTGTCGAGAAGTTCCGGTATGGCCTCATCCTTCAGGTAAACCGGCAATACCGTAAGTTTCAAATCCGGATTGATGTCACGGAAACGCGCTGCCAGCACCTCTGCCTTCGGCTTTCCCAGTACGGAATGCGTAGCCGGCAACTGACGGTTGATATTGGTTGGCTGCACCGTATCGGCATCCACCAGGGTCATCTGCCCCACTCCCGCACGGCAAATCATTTCGGCCGCATACGCTCCAACACCTCCTACACCCACTACCAGCACATGCGCCTTGCGCAACCGCTCCATTTTCTCTTTGCCCAGCAATATCTCTGTACGCTGCTGCCATTCCAAATTCTGCATATCTGTCTTATTTTCAATCATGAATTTTTCTTAAACCACTTATAAAACCAGTTGCCCACCTTGTCGTAATACTGTGTCTCGGCCCATCCTCTCGGGTCGGAGAAAGAAAGACTCTCGTTCGGATCGCCCTTCTGACCGGGGTAAAGCAACATGATGCTGTTGTTGTTGAAATACTTGGAAATCTGCATCGGCAGGCGTTCAAAAGAAGAATCGTAGGAAATTGAACCGCGCCGTGAACTGACAATCACCAGCAAATGGTCGTAATTCACCTGACCGGTCAGAATCAGCAGATCGTCCCAGTCCTCAAGTTCCGAATAAACCGCACGGGTATCCTTATGCTTCTTCGAAATATATCCCCTGATGTATCCCAGGGTCTGCGGATGGGCATAGAAGTGCACCCGGCATCCCAGCTGGCTGCTCATGCGGCACATGTGCGTAATCCATTTGACAAAGCCATGCTCAAACTCCGCCTTGGGAGGTACCGCCACGATGATGCGGCGCAGCGTATTGACCGGAATCAGGAAGCGGGCAATCATCACCTGCAGATACGTATTTTTCAGCAAATTCTCGGTCAGGTTTCCATAGAACGAGTCGACGATGCTCATCTTATAGTGCAGACCGATGATGATGTTCGTAGCCTCATATTCCTTGGCAGTATGCAGGATACCCGTTGTAATGTTCAGGTCGAAACGGGTAAGCGTCTTCAGTTTCACATCCGTAGCCGCCGTAATCTGTGCCGCCCGTTCCAGGTTGCGCTTGCCCCTCATCTCCTGCTTCACCGAATCCCCGTTGTCATTGATTACACTCAAGGCCACCAGGTCGTCCGACATCTTCTCGTCGCGCACCACCAGCGCCAGTGCCATCAGGTTCTCCAGCGTATCGGGGTTGGCCACCGGAATCAGGAATCGCTCCTTCTCCTGCGGCTTGTCGCCGTCGACCTGTGTATCATCCATGGCCATCCGCTTGGCCGCATGTTCCGTAATGAAAGAGCTGACCACGCAGGTCACCAGAATCAGCAGGATGGTACCGTTCAGCACATCCTCGTTCAGCAAACGATCCCCATTGGGCAGGATGATGTTGTAACCGACCAGTACGGCTGCCAGCGTCGCCGCCGCCTGTGCGTTGCTCAGTCCGAACATCAGTTCCCGTTCAATTGCCCGCATCTTATAAATCTTCTGTGTCAGCCAGGAAGCAATCCATTTTCCGAGCAAGGCCACCACAATCATGACTGTCGCCACCTTCAGCGAGTCGATGTGTCCGAACAGCACATTGACATTGATGAGCATACCCACACCGATCAGGAAATACGGAATGAACAAGGCATTTCCCACAAACTCCAGATGACTCATCAGCGGAGACACATGAGGAATCAGGCGGTTCAGTACCAGACCTGCCAGGAAGGCACCCAGGATACCTTCCATCCCCACAAACTCCATCAGTCCGGCCCCTAGAAAGACCATGGCCATGACAAAGATATACTGTACCACATTGTCACTGTAGCGCCGGAAGAACCACCGTCCGATGCGGGGGAACAACCACATGATCAGCGAACTCAGCACAATGACCTTCAGTACCAGCCAGATCCAGAACATCTCGGAAGTCTCTCCCTTGTACATACCACCCACTACCGCAAGCACCAGCAAGGTCAGCGTATCGGTCACCGCCGTTCCCCCCACCGCAATACTGACCGCCCGCTGGCGGTTGATGCCGTAACGGATAGCAATGGGATAGGCAATCAGGGTATGAGAAGCGTACATACTGGCCAGCAACACCGAACTGATAAGTCCGTATCCCAGCAAATGAAGGTTGGTCCAGATACCGATACCCAGCGGAAAGATAAAAGCCAGCAAGCCCAGTACAGTAGCCTTTCCACGTATGCTCTTGAAATCCTCCATGTTCATCTCCAGTCCTGCCAGAAACATGATATAATACAGCCCCACCTTGCCGAACAGTTCAAAACTGCTGTCGCGGGCCAGAATATTGAATCCATGTTCCCCCACAATGACTCCGGCCAGAATCATACCGATGATGTGCGGAATGCGCAGGCGCTCCAGGACAATCGGAGCAAACAGAATGATTACCAATACCAAAAAGAAAATCCAGGTAGGGTCCGTAATCGGAAGATGTACGTCAAAATTTATCCAGTCAAGCATTTCTTTCATAAGAAAAGGGTCGTTATTTTTCATTTTATCAACAAAAATACAAAAAAACTTCCTATTTTCATCATGCTTAATTCAGAATGTTTTATTTTTGCAATCAGAAAGCGCGGTCTTGAGAACGAAAACATACATCGTCCTGTATCAGAGAGACATGCCTTCTGCGCAAAGTGGAATAATTAATTATTAACATAAAAATAAAACGCAAAGATGAAAGTAGCAATTGTTGGTGCAAGCGGAGCCGTAGGACAGGAGTTCCTGCGTGTGCTTGATGAAAGAAATTTCCCGTTGGATGAACTGGTGTTGTTTGGCTCTTCACGCAGTGCCGGACGAAAATACACCTTCCGAGGAAAGGAAATCGAAGTAAAACTGCTTCAGCACAACGATGACTTCAAAGGAGTTGATATCGCCTTTACTTCTGCCGGTGCAGGTACATCCAAGGAGTTTGCCGAAACCATTACCAAATACGGCGCCGTAATGATTGACAACTCAAGCGCATTCCGTATGGACAACGATATTCCTCTGGTAGTGCCTGAAGTGAATGCAGAAGATGCACTGAACCGCCCGCGCGGAATCATTGCCAACCCTAACTGTACCACTATTCAGATGGTTGTGGCACTGAAGGCCATTGAGAACCTGACTCACATCAAACGGGTACACGTTTCTACCTACCAGGCAGCCAGTGGTGCCGGAGCAGCCGCTATGGATGAGCTGTACGAACAGTACCGCCAGGTATTGGCCAACGAACCGGTAACCGTAGAGAAGTTTGCTTACCAGCTGGCTTTCAACCTGATTCCTCAGATTGACGTGTTTACCGAAAACGGATATACCAAGGAAGAGATGAAGATGTACAACGAAACCCGCAAGATCATGCATTCAGACGTACAGGTAAGTGCCACTTGTGTCCGCGTACCGGCTCTCCGTTCTCACTCTGAAAGTATCTGGATTGAAACCGAACGTCCGGTATCGGTAGAAGAAGCCCGCAAGGCATTTGCCGAAGGCGAAGGACTGGTACTGATGGACAACCCGGAAAAGAAAGAATATCCGATGCCATTGTTCCTGGCCGGAAAAGACCCTGTATACGTAGGACGTATCCGTAAAGACCTGGCCAATGAAAACGGTCTTACCTTCTGGATTGTAGGCGACCAGATCAAAAAAGGTGCAGCACTGAATGCCGTACAGATTGCAGAATACCTGATTAACGTGAAAAATATCGGTTAATTGATTTTTTATTGAAAATCCCTCATTGAGTTCCACAGCTTAAACACAGAACCCAATGAGGGATTCGCCTTATATATTCCGGCAAACCCGAACCTTACAGCGGCTCCAATCTGATTTTCACCTCCCCAAAGCAGATTTGACGGACCACTCCCGACAAAAAGTCCGGCAGACTTTACACAAGACAACTCTTCAAATACACTCAAAGAATTTGAATTTTCCTTTTTTAAAAATATACATTAGACGAAATAAACAGAAAATCCTTGCCTTGACTCTTATCCGATTCAAAGAAAATTTTATCCTCTCTGGCAAGCCAGCCAATAGCAGCATTCAGATCCCGGTCTGATAATCCGGAAGCATCTTTTAAATCCTCATAATTCCAGCGCTTTCCATTGCTCAGCAAATGATAAATAATTCCCGCATTGCTACCAATTATATTTTTATCCATAAGCTTATCCGATAATATAATTAAGTTCAATATACAATATATCCCTTTTCTGAGAATGAGTCTCCTCAATAGAAAGTTTTCCCTCACGTGCCAACCAGCCGATAGCGGCATTGATCTCCCGGTCGGGCAAACCAATTTTCTCTTTAATTTCTTCATAAGTCCACTTCCGGTGTTCACCGCTTAGCAGCCTCCAGATATGACCTGCATTTTCGCCAATACCTGTCTCTTATACACATCTCCGAGCCCACGAGACTGCAGCTAATCT
>ERZ1027150.261-NODE-261-length-47982-cov-10.853006_pt1 | contig 47982 bp, 40 predicted proteins | sample MGYA00519276_ERZ1027150 | MGnify/ENA primary metagenome ERZ1027150 (study PRJEB26926, sample SAMN06164860) | human gut metagenome | biome: ENVO:00009003; feature: ENVO:2100002; material: ENVO:00002003 | host: Homo sapiens | place: USA | collected 2012 ... | reverse complement strand
GTTGGTATAAGGCTTTCCGTTCAGCTTGGCATCAATGAGTTCATCGAAGAGAGCAGTTTGTCGTTCCCAAGCCTCAGAATAAGAGATGAGTCCCCAGTTTTCTATTGTAATCATGGCATTCAATTCTTAAAAGGTTACATTTTGCAAAGAAAAAGTTTTTCGGTGTGAATGGCAAAGATTTACAAAAAGAATTCCTTTTTACATCGCAATTCGGGAAGTTATGCTATATTTGTAGACAGAGAAATCATTTTTTTGAGAAAAACGTCTGAACATGATGAAAAAAACACAAAGAGGACTATTCCCCTCTGTCGTGTGTGGATTACTTTCCACCATGATGCTACCGGGATGTATCGGAAACGGAACAGCCGGAGAAAACAAGCTTTCTGTGGATTCCATTCCTATGGATACGACTGTGTATCTGGATGAAGCCAATACGGAATCACCTAAATGCCAGATAAAAATCAATTTTAAATATTTAAAGTCGGCCGATAAGAACGATTCGCTGACGCAGGTAATCAATCGGGTACTGGAAGATGCTTTTTCAAGTGCACATGCCGGAGCAGCTTCTCCACGGGCCTTTGTTGCATCTATCAAGGAAAGCCTGGCAGGTGATTACCTGAAGGATGTGCAGGGAAGTTATCAGACCGACTTGAAGAACGGAATGAAGCCCGATGAAATTCCTAACTGGTATAACTACGAATATGAGATAAATTCGGAGCTGCAAGAAGGAAAAGACAGTATATGGAATTATGCCGTCACTACTTTCCAATATACCGGAGGCGCACATCCTAACACGTGGGCGCAGTGGATTAACATCGATGCGGCCAATGGGAAAAAGCTTGACAAGAGCGAAGTGTTTGCCAAAGGAACTGAAGAGGATATCTGCCGGCTGATTCTGGATAAGTTGCTGGCAGAAGCCAATAAAAAGCTGGAGACAGATACACTGACCTGTGTAGAGGGACTTCAGGCGGTAGGCATCTTGCTGGACACGGACTTGTATGTGCCCGACAACTTCCTGCTCGAAAAAGAGGGAGTGACATTCCTTTATAACACCTACGACATTGCACCTTATTACATGGGACGTTTCCAATTGACGGTTCCCTACGAAGAAATCAATACTTATTTAATCAAGAAATAATCGTACATGGACATTATCTTAAAATATTTTCCGAACCTGAGTGAGGTTCAGCAACAGCAGTTTGCGGCTTTGTATGACTTATATACTGACTGGAACAGCAAAATCAATGTGATTTCACGAAAAGACATCACCAATCTGTATGAGCATCATGTGCTGCATTCATTAGGTATTGCCAAGGTCATGCAGTTCCGTCCGGAGACTACCGTGATGGATTTGGGTACTGGCGGCGGTTTTCCTGGAATTCCGCTGGCCATCCTGTTTCCGGAAACACATTTCCACTTGGTGGACAGTATCGGCAAGAAAGTGAAGGTGGCTACTGAAATAGCCAATGCTATCGGTTTGAAGAACGTCACTACCCGTCATTGCCGTGCGGAGGAAGAAAAGCAATTGTTCGACTTCGTGGTAAGCAGGGCCGTCATGCCGCTGACCGACTTGCTGAAAATCATCCGCAAGAATATCAAGAAGGAACAGCACAATGCCCTTCCCAACGGACTGATTTGCCTGAAGGGCGGTGAACTGGAACGGGAAGTCATGCCTGTAAAGCACCAGACACTTATGTATGATTTGAAAGATTATTTTGAAGAGGAATTTTTTGAGACCAAGAAAGTGGTTTATGTCACAATCAACGGATAATCGATATGAAAATAAAGACATTTGAATTCAATATGTTTCCGGTCAACTGCTATGTGGTGTGGGACGAGGAAACGCTGCAGGCAGCTGTAATTGATGCCGGATGTTATTATCAGGAAGAGCAGCAGACATTGAAGAAGTTCATTGCAGAAAACGGACTTACGGTGACGCACTTGCTGAATACGCATTTGCATCTGGATCATATCTTCGGCAATGCGTTTATGCTCAGAGAGTTTGGAGTCAGTGCCGAAGCTGGGAAGGAAGATGAATTTCTGTTGCCGAGAACGGCACAGTATTGCCGCATGTTCGGCTTCCCTCTGAACGAGGAGCCTCCTGCACTGGGCGGCTACGTGCATGACGGCGACCTGATAAAAATAGGAAATATAGAACTGAAGGCGCTTGCCGTGCCTGGCCATTCTCCTGGAAGCATGGTGTTCTATTGTGAAGCACAGCACTGCATGTTCAGTGGTGATGTATTGTTCCGGGGCAGCATCGGGCGTGCAGACCTGGAAGGCGGAAACTTTGACCAGTTAAGGGAAAGTATCGTGGCACGTTTGCTGACACTCCCTGACGAGACAATGGTGTATCCGGGTCATGGAAATCCCACTACCATCGGCTATGAAAAGATGAACAATCCTTTCTTCCGCTGATGCGTTATTCTTTTGCTTGAAAACCATAAATCTTACCTTAATAATCATGAAAACAACGACATTCGCAAACAGACACATCGGCATCGGGGAAGAGGAACTTCCGCTGATGCTGAAAAAAATTGGAGTAAGCAGTCTGGATGAACTGATAGAGAAAACCATTCCTGCCAATATCCTGTTAAAAGAACCTTTGAAACTGGGAGCTGCCATGACGGAACGTGAATTTGCTGAACACATCGGCAAACTGGCAGCCCAGAACAAGCTATATAAGACGTATATCGGATGTGGGTGGTATGACACGGTGACTCCGGCAGTTGTTCAGCGTAACGTGTTTGAAAATCCGGTTTGGTACACTTCCTATACGCCCTATCAGGCTGAAATTTCCCAGGGACGACTGGAAGCGTTGCTGAACTTTCAGACGGTAATCAGCGATCTGACTGCCCTTCCGCTGGCCAACTGTTCTCTGCTGGATGAAGCAACGGCTGCGGCGGAAGCGGCTACGATGATGTACGGACTGAGAAGCCGTGCGCAACAGAAAGCGCAGGCCAACGTGCTGTTTGTGGATGAAGAAATATTCCCTCAGACGCTGGCAGTTATTCGTACCCGGGCTATTCCGCAGGGAATGGTGGTAAAGGTAGGCAGTTACAAGGACCTGACTTTTACGCCGGATATTTTCGGTTGCATCGTGCAGTATCCGAATAACAGCGGAAGTATAGAAGACTATCGGGAATTTGCCGAACAGGCACATGCTGCCGGATGCAAGGTGGCCGTAGCAGCCGATATCCTGTCGCTTGCCCTACTGGTTCCTCCCGGTGAATGGGGAGCCGACATCGCTTTCGGTAGTTCACAGCGTCTGGGCACACCGATGTTCTATGGAGGACCTTCTGCGGCTTATTTCGCTACACGTGATGAATACAAACGAAACATGCCGGGACGTATCATCGGTCTGTCAAAAGACAAATACGGTCATCTGTGTTACCGTATGGCCTTGCAGACTCGCGAGCAGCATATCAAGCGTGAAAAGGCTACTTCCAATATCTGTACGGCGCAGGCGCTGCTGGCTACCATGGCCGGATTCTATGCCGTTTATCACGGACCTGACGGCATAAAGGAGATAGCCAATCATGTACATGCCGTGGCTTTCTGGCTGGCAGAACAGCTCACGAAGTTGGGATATAAATTGCAGAACGAAAATTTCTTTGATACACTGAGAATACAGTTGCCGGACAACGTAACCATTCAGGAAGTGCGTACCATTGCCTTGAGCAAGGAAATCAACCTCCGCTATTTTGATAATGGTGATGTGGGTATCAGTGTCGATGAAACTACTACGCAGGCAGATGCTACTCTGATTCTGAATCTGTTTGCCGTAGCGGCAGAAGAACCGATGCATGATGTCTGTGCTATACCGGAAAAGGCTCCCATTTCCGCACAGTTCCAGCGCCTGAGCGCATACCTCACTCACGAAGTCTTCCAGAAGTATCACACTGAAACGGAAATGATGCGTTACATCAAACGTCTGGAACGGAAGGATATCTCGTTGGCTCATTCCATGATTTCATTGGGCTCTTGTACCATGAAACTGAATGCGGCATCCGAAATGCTGCCTCTTAGCAATGCGGCCTGGATGAATCTTCATCCGTTGGTTCCGGAAGACCAGGCTATGGGATACCAGGCTTTGATTCACAATCTGTCGGAACAGCTGAAAACGATTACAGGCTTTGCGGGCGTATCTCTCCAGCCGAACTCCGGTGCAGCAGGTGAATATACGGGCTTGCGTGTGATTAGAAGTTATCAGGAAAGCATCGGACAGGGTAACCGCCGATTGGTATTGATTCCGGCTTCGGCACACGGCACCAATCCGGCTTCGGCTGTGCAGGCAGGTTACGAACCGCTGACGTGTGCTTGCGATGAGAATGGAAACGTGGATTTGGAAGATTTGCGTGCGAAGGCTGAAGCACATAAGGATGAGCTGGCAGCTTTGATGATTACTTATCCGTCTACTCATGGTATCTTTGAAGAGGAAATCAAGGAGATATGTGAGATTATTCATGCGTGCGGTGCACAGGTTTATATGGACGGAGCCAACATGAACGGACAGGTAGGACTGACCAATCCGGGTACTATCGGAGCAGACGTGTGTCACCTGAACCTGCATAAGACATTCGCGAGCCCTCACGGTGGTGGCGGTCCGGGTGTAGGTCCGATTTGTGTGGCCGAGCATCTGGTGCCTTTCCTTCCGGGACATGTCAGCACGGGCAATCCGCAGAATGAAGTCTCTGCTGCTCCTTATGGAAGTGCCGGTATCCTGCCGATTACTTACGGATACATCTGCATGATGGGGGCAGAAGGCCTGAGAAGAGCGACTCAAACGGCTATTCTGAATGCCAACTACCTGGCCGCTTGCCTGAAAGATGCGTATGGAGTGGTATACCGCGGAAAGAACGGTTTCGTAGGTCATGAAATGATTCTGGAATGCCGGAAGATACACGAAGAAAGCGGAATCTCGGAAAATGACATTTCCAAACGTCTGATGGACTACGGTTACCATGCACCTACCCTCTCCTTCCCTGTACACGGTACGCTGATGATAGAACCGACGGAAAGTGAGAGTCTGGCAGAACTAGACAATTTTGTGGATGTCATGGTACATATCCGTGAAGAAATTGCGGAGATTGAGACAGGAAAGGCCGATAAAGAAGACAATGTATTGGTGAATGCTCCTCATCCGGAATACGAGATTGTGGGACCTGCCTGGAATCATTCTTACGGACGTGAAAAAGCTGCTTATCCGATTCAGAGTGTAAGAGACAACAAATTCTGGATTAACGTGGCACGTATCGACAATACATTGGGCGACCGTAAGCTGTTGCCTACACGCTACGGAAGTTTTGAATAAGGCCTTTAAAGTCACGTTGGCTTGATAGATATAAAAAGAGCCACTGCATTCTTTCGTAAAAGAGGGATTCGCAGTGGCTCTTTTCATATAAAACCGGAAATAGTGTTCGCTTTCTTTCCGTATAAGGAGGTACCTGTGCAGTAGTTATCCTGACGAAATTTGAATCATTTGAACTCTCCTGGAATAAAAATGAAAGTTTTTATTTGGTTTTAGTTTATTATTTCTATATTTGTGCATCAAACAACGAAAAATAATATGAAAAACGACCAAATGTACTTGCATCCTGAAGTGGAAACCTTGTCGAGACCGGACATTGAGAAACTTCAGTTGAAACGGTTGAAAGCAACCATCGACCGTTGTATGCATTCTCCGTTCTACAAGAAACGCTTTCAGCAATGCGGCATCAAACCGGAAGATATACAGTCACTGGAGGATTTACAGAAAATCCCTTTCACTACCAAACAGGATTTGCGCGACCATTATCCGTTCGGGCTTTCTGCCGTGCCTTTGGAAGAGGTGGTCCGTCTTCATTCTTCCAGCGGTACCACAGGAACTCCTACCGTGATTTTGCACACACAGCACGATTTGGAGGAATGGGCCAATGCCGTAGCGCGCTGTCTGTATATGGTGGGACTGCGTAAGGGAGACATTTTCCAGAACTCTTCCGGCTACGGTATGTTTACCGGAGGACTGGGTTTCCAGTATGGTGCCGAGCGTCTAGGTATGCTGACTGTTCCGGCTGCTGCCGGCAATACCAAGCGGCAGATTAAGTTTATCACTGACTTTGGTACTACTGCTCTTCATGCCATCCCGAGTTATGCCGGCCGTTTGTATGAAGTGATGGAAGAGATGCACATCGACCCGCGCCGCGATACCCATCTGAAGACTTTGATTATCGGAGCTGAACCGCACTCTGACGAACAACGTCGTCGTATTGAACAGATGCTGGGCGTGAAAGCCTACAACTCTTTCGGTATGTCGGAAATGTGTGGCCCGGGGGTAGCTTTTGAATGCATGGAACAGAACGGACTCCACATTTGGGAGGATTATTATATCGTAGAGATTGTGGACCCTGTCACACTGGAGCCGGTACCCGAAGGCGAAGTGGGCGAACTGGTGCTCACCACCATCAACCGTGAAGCAATGCCGCTGCTGCGTTACCGTACGCGCGACCTGACCCGTATCCTTCCGGAGCGATTGTCCCTGTGGACGTCATCACAAGCGTCTTGACCGAATGAAAGGCCGCAGTGACGACATGATGATTCTCAAGGGTGTCAATATCTTCCCGATTCAGATTGAGAACATCTTGCTGCAATTCAAGGAACTGGGTAATCAGTATCTCATTACGCTGACCAACCTTGATGCAAATGACGAGATGACGGTGGAAGTAGAATTGAATGACTTTACCGATGACTATGGATTCCTTCAGAACCTGACTAAGGAAATTACCCGCCAGTTGAAAGACGAAATCCTGATTACCCCACGCGTGAAACTGGTACCTAAAGGAAGTTTGCCCGTACAGGAAGGAAAAGCCGTGCGTGTGAAAGATTTACGAAAAACATTGATTTAAAAATAAAAGAATATGACCATACATCAACTATCTGTTTTTGTAGAAAACAAGTCGGGCACACTGCTTCAGGTGCTTGAACTACTGAAAGAAGCGCATATCCAGTTGATTGCTTCTACCATATCCGATACCGTAGAGTACGGTATCTACCGCATTATCTGTTCTGAACCATTGCGTGCCTACGAGGTACTGAAGGATGCGGGCATTTCAGCCAACGTATCCGAAGTGTTTGCCATCAGTCTGGATAATGAGCCGGGACGGGCTGCCGATGCCATCCGCAGTTTCAGCGAAACAGGCATAGGTATCTCCTACCTCTATTCCTTCTTGCTGGGAGGAAAAGGTATACTGGTGTTCCGTACCGACAACACGGAGAAAACGCGTGAAGTGATACTGGAAAAGAAACTTCAGTACATTGAAGAAGAAAATCTGATGAAAATGGCCTAACGGAAAGTCAGGCGGCGGTTGCAAATGAAATTGACAGTGCCGTAAATAAAGAGCCCAAGAAACTGTGCCAGGTATTCATTGCAGTGAAGAAGCTCTACGAGCATAAGGAGAAAAAGAAACTGCGCACTATACGCCAGTGCAAAAGCACCAATAAAAAATAGCATCTGATGCCAGATGCTATTTTTTTTGTCATCTGTTTCAAGCGGAAAAATCCAATATTTACACCAGATAAAGTTGTGTATCTGTGCTACGATGTATGCGCATATATTGGCTATAATATAACTCTCGCCCTCGATGTGCATTAACAGCCATACCACGAAAGCTGCAATCAGGGCATTGAGAGTTCCTACTATTGCAAAGCGTATAATCCGTACCGATTCCTTCATCTAGTAAGTTACTTGATTTTTCTTCTCGAAACGTTATTAGTTGTTTTCTTTCAATTCAATTTTCAGGTTCAGTTCATCCAGCTGTTTCTGGTCGAGGAAGCCAGGAGCATCCAGCATCACGTCACGTCCGGAGTTGTTCTTCGGGAAGGCGATGCAGTCGCGGATAGAATCCAGACCGGCAAACAAAGATACCCAACGGTCAAGTCCGTATGCCAGACCACCGTGAGGAGGTGCACCAAACTTGAAAGCATTCATCAGGAAGCCGAACTGTTCTTGTGCTTTCTCTGGAGTGAATCCCAAAATCTCGAACATCTTAGCCTGCAATGCTGAGTCGTGGATACGGATAGAACCACCACCAACTTCCACACCGTTGATAACCATGTCGTATGCATCGGCACGTACAGCTGCGGGATCGGTATCCAACAAAGGAATATCCTCGTCTTTCGGGTGAGTGAACGGATGGTGCATAGCCATCAAGCGACCTTCTTCTTCGCTCCATTCGAACATCGGGAAGTCTACTACCCACAGGCAAGCAAACTTGTTCTTGTCGCGCAAGCCCAGCTGGTTACCCATTTCCAGACGCAATTCGCAAAGTTGCTTACGAGTCTTCATTACATCGTCACCGCTCAAAATCAGAATCAAGTCACCCGGTTTAGCCCCGAATGCTTCTTTCATCTTCTGCAGCACTTCCTGACTGTAGAACTTGTCTACGCTTGATTTCACGGTACCGTCGGCTTCGATGCGGGCATATACCATACCTTTGGCACCAATCTGCGGACGTTTTACGAACTCTGTCAACTGATCCAGCTGCTTGCGAGTGTAGTGAGCTGCACCTTCTGCACAGATACCACCGATATAAGCTGCATTGTCGAATACAGAGAAACCATAGCCTTTCAGCACATCCATCAGTTCGACGAACTTCATGCCGAAACGCAAATCCGGTTTGTCACTTCCGTAATATTTCATGGCATCTGCCCACGGCATACGCAGGAACGGTTCTGTAAGTTCCACTCCACGAAGTTCCTTGAACAAATGCTTGGCCATACCTTCAAAAGTGCTGATGATGTCTTCCTGTTCCACGAAACTCATTTCACAGTCAATCTGTGTGAACTCAGGCTGACGGTCAGCACGGAGGTCTTCATCGCGGAAACATTTTACAATCTGGAAATAACGGTCGAAGCCAGAAACCATCAGCAACTGCTTCAAAGTCTGCGGAGACTGAGGCAATGCGTAGAACTGTCCCGGATTCATACGTGAAGGAACCACGAAGTCGCGTGCACCTTCTGGAGTAGAACCAATCAGCATCGGAGTTTCCACTTCCAGGAAGCCCTTGCTGTCCAGATAACGGCGTACTTCCATCGTCATGCGGTGACGGAGTTCCAGGTTCTTGCGTACGGCAGCACGGCGCAAGTCCAGATAACGGTATTTCATACGAAGGTCATCTCCCCCGTCCGTGTTATCTTCAATAGTGAAAGGTGGTGTCTGGGCTGAATTCAGAATATTCAGTTCCGATACAATGATTTCAATTTCTCCCGTCGGGATATTGGCATTTTTGCTGGAACGTTCGCTCACAGTTCCTTTCACCTGAATCACGAATTCACGTCCCAGGTGGTTGGCACGCTCACAAAGTTCGGCGTTCACTTCCGTGTTGAACACCAGCTGCGTAATACCGTAGCGGTCGCGGAGGTCCACAAATGTCATTCCTCCCATCTTACGTGCACGCTGCACCCATCCGGCCAGTGTCACGTTCTTGCCTGCATCGGCGAGTCGTAACTCACCGCAAGTATGACTTCTAAACATATCTTTATTAAATGTTAGTTTTATCTAATTGACGGGCAAAGTTAGCATCTATTTTTCATTTATGCAATAAAAAACGGTCTCCATGGGTTGAATAAAGCTGAATAAATAATGCATATTTCAGTAAAATCTCTGAATAAATAAAAGGAGTATTCTAAAAAATATATACTTTTGCTCTACAATTATTCAAACACAATAAATTTTATTCCAGATTTATGGCAACAGAACATGTAAAATGCCTGATTATCGGATCAGGTCCCGCAGGATATACGGCCGCTATCTATACCAGCCGTGCCAATCTTTCTCCCGTGCTTTATGAAGGTATACAACCTGGTGGTCAGCTTACCATTACCACTGAAGTAGAAAACTTTCCCGGCTATCCGGAAGGCGTAACCGGTCCGGTATTGATGGATGACCTGAAAAGACAGGCTGAACGTTTCGGTGCCGATATTCGCAACGGCATTGTGACTAAAGCCGATTTGAGCAAGGCTCCTTATACCTTTGTGATAGACGATGAAAAGGAAATCACCGCTGATACAGTTATTATCTCTACCGGTGCTACAGCCAAATACTTAGGATTGGAAGATGAAAAGAAATACGCGGGTATGGGTGTCAGTGCCTGTGCTACTTGCGACGGATTCTTTTATCGCAAGAAAACCGTAGCCGTAGTGGGCGGTGGCGATACTGCCTGCGAAGAAGCTGTATACCTGGCAGGGCTGGCCAGCAAGGTATACCTTGTGGTACGTAAGCCGTTCCTTCGTGCTTCTAAAATCATGCAGGAACGTGTACTGAATCATCCGCACATTACTGTATTGTTTGAACACAATGCCGTGGGCCTGTTCGGTGACAACGGTGTGGAAGGCATGCACGTAGTAAAACGCATGGGTGAAGCTGACGAAGAACGCTACGATGTGGCCATCGACGGATTTTTCCTGGCTATCGGTCACAAGCCGAATTCCGATATTTTCAAGCCGTGGGTGAAAACCGATGAAACCGGTTATATCATTACTGAAGGAAATACTCCGTGTACGGGTATTCCGGGTGTATTTGCTGCGGGCGACGTAGCTGACCCACATTACCGTCAGGCCATTACAGCAGCCGGAAGCGGATGTAAGGCAGCCATTGAGGCAGAGCGTTATTTGTCTGCTAACGGACTTCTTTAATTTGAATTACTCACAACCTAAATAAAAATTACGATGAAAGTTTTTAAATTAAAAAGAACTTTTGCAGCGGTAATTTTAGTGGGAGGTGCCATAACCGCATTCGCCCAGCAAATGCCGCCCATTCCGACCGATCCCAACGTGCGTATCGGTAAGTTAGAAAATGGATTGACCTACTACATCCGTCACAATGAGTTGCCCGACAACCAGGCCGACTTCTACATTGCACAGAAAGTAGGTTCTATTTTGGAAGAAGACAACCAGCGTGGTCTGGCACACTTCCTGGAGCACATGTGTTTCAACGGAACCACTCACTTCCCCGACAACCTGCTTCGTGAATATCTCGAAAGCATCGGTGTGAAGTTTGGAGCCAACTTAAACGCGTATACTTCAGTAGATGAGACTGTGTATAACATCTCCAACGTACCAGTTATTCGCGATGGAATCGTGGACTCTTGTCTGTTGATTCTGCACGACTGGGCCAACGACCTGACACTTGCTCCGAAAGAAATCGACAAGGAACGTGGAGTAATCCATGAAGAATGGCGTACACGCACAGGAGCCATGATGCGTATGTATGAGAAAGTGTTCCCTGCCATGTACAAAGACAGCAAGTATGCCTACCGTCTGCCTATCGGAACAATGGAAGTGATAGACAACTTCCCCTACCAGGCATTGAGAGACTATTATGAGAAATGGTACCGTCCAGACCAGCAGGGTATCGTGGTAGTGGGCGACATCAATGTGGACAGCATTGAAGCAAAAATCAAGAAGATGTTCTCTCCGATTGAAATGCCGGCCAACGCTGCAGAACGTACCTACTTCCCTGTGCCCGACAATGACGAACCTATCATTACCGTGGCAAAAGACAAGGAACAGCAGGTGCCCATCGTATATCTGTTCCACAAACACGATGTAGTGCCTAATGACCAGAAGAACAACATGAGTTATCTGGTGATGAACTACATGGTTTCTTCTATCGAAAGCATGCTTAACAGCCGTTTGAACGAGCTGACCCAGCAGGCTAACCCGCCGTTCATTGAAGCAGGTGTACAGGATGGAGATTACCTGGTAGCTAAGACAAAAGGAGCATTTGCGGCCTTTGCTGCAGCCAAGGAAGACGGCATCATCCTGACCACAGAAACATTGATGCGCGAAATTGAACGCGTGCGTCAGTTTGGTTTCACAGCCAGCGAATATGCCCGTGCAAAAGCAGACTACCTGCGTGGACTGGAATCTGCTTACAACGAACGTAACAAACAGCGTAATGCAAGCTATGTAAATGAATACGTTCGTCATTTCATTGACAATGAACCGATTCCGGGCATTGAAAACGAATATGCCATCATGAATCAGATTGTACCGAACATTCCGGTAGAAGCTGTCAATCAGGTAATGAAGCAGCTTATTACAGAGAAAAACATCGTGTTGAGCGTGTTCTGTCCGGAGAAAGACGGTATGAAATACCCGACTGAAGCTGAACTGAAAGCCGTAATCGACAAGGTGAAAGCTGAAAAGCTGACAGCTTATGTAGACAAGGTATCCGATGAACCATTGATGAAGGAAAAACCGCAGGCTGGAAAGGTAGTGAAAACAGAACAGGGTGTGTTCGGTTCTACTATCCTGACACTGAGCAACGGTGTGCGTGTCATCCTGAAACCAACAGATTTCAAGGCCGACGAAGTACGCATGCAAGCCTTCAGTCCGGGTGGAACTTCTTTGTTTAACGATAAAGATGTATTGCAGTTCGCTTTAATCAGTCAGATTGCTTCATTGGGCGGATTGGGCAACTTCAATTCTGTAGACCTGGACAAAGTATTGGCCGGAAAAATGGCATCAGCCAGCGCAATGGTCAACACCTATTCAGAAGGATTGTCAGGAAGCTGCTCTCCGAAAGACTTGGAAACCATGCTGCAGCTGACTTACCTGCGCTTCACTGCACCGCGTATGGACCAGGAAGCCTTCACTTCTTTCATCACACGTAACAAGGCTGCTCTGGCTAATCAGGAAGCAGACCCGATGACTGCATTCAGCGATTCTATTAACGTAGCACTTTACAACCGTCATCCGCGTGCGTTGTCTATGAAAGCCGACATGCTCGACAAGATTGACTACAACAAAGTGATGGAACTCTACAAGAACCGTTTTGCGGATGCCAGCGACTTTACCTTCATTCTGGTAGGTAACGTAGATGCAAAAACAGCTACTCCGCTTATCGAACAGTATCTGGGTGCACTGCCAGCTACCAAGCGAAACGAAAAATTCCGCGATACAGGTATGGCCATCCGTAAAGGACACTTCGAAAATAACTTCGTGAAGGAACTAGAAACTCCGAAGGCTACTGTACTGATGGTTTACTCTGGCGATTGCAAATATGATTTGAAGAACAACCTGCAGATGAGCATGCTTGGTCAGTTGCTGAACATGGTTTACCTGCGTACCGTACGTGAAGATGCCGGTGGTACATACGGCGTAAGCTGTAACGGAAGTCTGAGCAAATATCCGACAGAGAAAGGTGCTTTCCAGGTATACTTCGATACTGACCCGAACCGTCGTGAAGAAATGGTGAAACTGATTAACGAAGGTATTCAGGAATTCATCGAAAAAGGTCCGGTTAGCGAAGACCTGAGCAAGGTGAAGGAATACATGCTGAAGACTTACAAGCAGAACCAGAAAGAAAACGGTTACTGGATGAATATCCTGAACACTTACTACTGGGAAAATCTGGATATGAATACCGGTTACGAAGCCACGGTAAATGCTATTAGCGGTGACGACCTGAAAGCCTTTGCCAAGACCTTCTTCGGACAGAAGAACGAAGTGGAAGTCAGCATGAGTTCTCCGGTACAGAAATAATGAAACTGTGAAACTACTCCGATTATGCTATTAACCGAAATACGGAGGAATCAAAAACTTGCCGCAAAGCGGAACCCGATGTACGACAGGAACCGCTTTGCCAAGTTTCTGATTTATCTGTTTACTGCATTTTGGGCAGCGTACCTCATTCTGATTGGGGTTACGCTGCCCATTGCTTTTGAAGAAGGATTCCCCACAATGGAACCCTACGATATGCTCAATGCCTGTCTGCCAGGCTTCCTGTTCATTGATTTTCTGCTGCGCTTTCTTTTTCCTACTCCTGTGCAGCAAATCAAACCCTACCTGCTGCTGCCGATTAAAAAGCAACAGCTCATCAATGTCCTGCTCGTACAGGTGGGACTGAAAGCTTTCAATCTCTTCTGGCTCTTTTTCTTCGTCCCCTTTGCCGCCATGACCGTGGTACGTTTCTATGGTGTAACCGGTGTAGTGTGCTATGCACTCGGAATCTGGCTTCTGATGGTGGCCAACGCCTATTGGAGTGTACTGGTGCGCACGTTGCAGCGCCGACACATAGTCTGGGTACTGCTTCCCGTGGGATGCTATGCCCTGCTGGCAGTAGGCGGATTTTTCTATTCATACGTCAGCGATTTCTCCATGGCGTTAGGCGAGGCCCTCATTCAGGGGAAAATATGGGCCTATCTGGGAATACTGGTCGTCATAACCCTGCTGGCTTTCTTGAACAGCCGTGTGCAGATGGCCTGTATTTACAGTGAACTGAACCGCCGGGAAAAAATGCCGCAAGTTAAGTATTCCGGACGTTATCGTTTCCTGAACCACTTCGGACTGACAGGCGAATACATGAAACTGGAACTGAAGATGATATTTCGCAATAAGGCTCCTAAAAAGAACTTCCAGATGATGACCGTGGTCATCGTATTGTTTGCACTGAGCTTGCTGGGTCTCAGCCATGCCGGTGAGGAAGAATTTTTCGGTCTTCATCTGTATGTGGTGTATTGCTTCACGGGATACGCCATCAGCATCTTATCGCGCATCATGGCCTATGAAGGTAATTACCTCGACGGATTGCTTATGCACCGTGGTTCCCTGCTCTATCTGTTCCGAGCCAAATACTACGTGTATTGCCTGCTGCTGGTCATTCCACTGGTATGCATGCTGCCTGCTCTTATTTGGGGAGGTACCTCCGTTCTGCTGGTCTTCAGCCAGCTGGTCTACACGGCCGGTGTCACCCTTCCGGTGATTATGCTGCTGGCCCTTGTGAACCGGAAGACCGCCCCGCTGGACGCTTCCCTCATGGGAAAAGGCCAGTGGAACTCTCCTTTCCAGATGCTGGCTGTAGCTTTTGCATTCTTTGTACCGATGGCGCTTTGTCGTATACTACTCTTTTGGATGGAGCTTTCCACAGCCTATCTGGTTTGCACCCTGCTGGGTGTGCCGGGCATCGTGCTTCATCCCCTTTGGTGCAAGCTGCTCTATCGGAAAGTATTTCAGAAGCGGCATTCGCTCATGGAAGACCTTCGCCAAACGAGGTGATTTTTTATCTGTAACCAATCAATGAATTCTTATGGAAATCAAGATACATAACCTGAAAAAGACCTATGGCAGCAAGACGGCTGTCGATATTCCCGACTATACCCTGCAAGGGCCTGAAATCTTGGGATTGATGGGCAATAACGGAGCTGGGAAAACCACTCTGTTCCGCCTGATGCTCGACTTGTTGAAAGCCGACAGCGGAAATGTATGCTTAGACGGAACCGACGTGTCACAAAGTGAAGACTGGAAGTCGCACGTGGGAGCCTACATGGACGAGAGTTTTCTGATAGATTACCTCACCCCCGAAGAATATTTCCAGTTCTGCGGACGCATGTACGGATTCGATGCAGCCACTCTTCATGAACGGATTTATCGCTATGAACGTTTCCTGGGCGATGAAATCCTGAAAGAAAAGAAATACATTCGCAACCTTTCGGCTGGGAACAAGCAGAAGACGGGTATTGTCACCGCCCTGCTTCACAATCCGGAACTCGTCATTCTGGACGAACCGTTCAACTTTCTCGACCCTACTTCACAGTCGTTGCTCAAGCATCTGCTCAAGCGCTATTGTGAAGAACAAAAGGCCACTATTCTTGTGTCCAGTCACAACTTGAGCCACACCGTCGACCTCAGTACCCGTATCGTACTGCTGGAACAGGGGCATCTGCTCCGCGACCTTGACAATACCGACGGGGCTGCCGGAATAGAGTTGGAAAACTATTTCGAGGTAAAAGAATAAAATGAAAGAATCTTCAACAGGTTCTAAAATACCCTAAGTACCTATCCATGTAACGAGGATATTATGTACATTTGTTCAAAACAAACAACTATGTACAGATACCGCTTCACTCGTTTTTCAGTGTGCATGCTGTTCGCGGTGTGCACACTTTTGTTATCCTCGTGTGGCACACGTGCTCCGCGCGTGGACTACCGTGAACTGGCGCGTGCAGCTGTGCGACTGGAAATGGACATCGATGCCGACGACAATCATCGTCTCTACGTGGAAGTGGCCGACTGGATTGGCGTGCCCTACCGCCACGGAGGAACCACTCACCGGGGAACGGACTGTTCAGGCTTCACATCTGCAATCTATAAAAAAGTGTACCACAAGAAACTGCAACGCAATTCCGACGCCCAGCGTACGGAAGACTGCCGAAAAATATCCAAGCGCCAGCTAAAGGAAGGCGACCTGGTGTTCTTTCATAACGGACGGCGTAAACGCGTCGCCAATCACGTAGGCATTTATCTGAAAGACGGAAAATTCGTGCATGCCAGCACCAGTTCCGGTGTCATTGTCAGCCGGCTGGAAGAACCCTACTATAGCAAGTGCTGGATGCAGGGAGGACGAGTAAAAGGACTATAAACACGCGCACGGCATGAACTACTCTTTACATCTATCATCCCGGCTGACTCTGATACTATGTACAGTCGGCATCCTGCCCGCCATGAGCCAGCAGCAGGAAAAAGAACTGCAACTCAACATGGATGCAGTGAAAATGATTCAATTCGATTTCAATTCCCTGCCCAAGCAGGAAAACCAACCGCTGGAAGCCCCGCTGAACAAAAAATGGATGGACTTCAAGGTGGACCTGAAAGTACCCCGCAGCTTGATTGATACCACCAAAGTGTGGAAACCGGAAAGTTATGTCCGCATGGAACCTTACACCATCTGGACCCGTTTCGGAGAAGACCCGGTATATGATGTACTGATGGCCGGACGGCCCAAGCAATGGGAAATCTCCTGGACACTCAATCCCAATCGCATATATGCCGACGAAGAATACGGACGCAGCATCAAGCCTTCCACCGGACGGATGTATGAAAGTGTGGGAGGCTCTGCAGGTGTAGGCATCGGTATCGGCGGACTCGATTTCATGGGCTTTATCTATAACAACATGACCCGCCGCGGGCGTATGCTGGCACACAACCGCAAGCATGCCAATGCCTGGAAAACCTATGCTGACTACCAGCCTACGGCGGCTGACAGCATGAAAGTGCCAAACTTCTACCGTCAGCTCCGTAAACAGCAGGCAGCCGACAGCACGCAGACATTACTCACCTTTCAGCCGGCTTTTTCGGAAACTCCCCTCCTGCCCGTTTACGCCGTACCTGATTCCGTAAAGAAACAAGCGGAGCCCCAGCCCGATACTGTAAAAGTGGAGAAAAAGAAAAACCCGCAACCAGCGCAGACGGAGGATGCGGGAAACTTGTATGAATACATTCGCCAGAAAGCAGCCGAGGACTCCATCCGGCGAAAAGAATTCTTCCGAAAAGATAAAGTCAGAAACAATCAGTACGACGTGCAGCGTGAAATCCAGCGCTTACGTGAACAGCAGAACTGACAAGCGTTTTATCTCACTTCTTGAATACGAAATACACAGCCAGTATCAGGCAGAAAAATGCAGCCAGATGGTTCCATTTCAGTTCCATCTTGAACGCAATCATGGAGAAAATGGTAAACACGGCCAGCGTAATCACCTCCTGAATCACTTTGAGCTGCATGATGTCAAACGGTCCCCCACTGTCTCTAAAGCCTAAGCGGTTGGCCGGAACCTGCAGACAGTATTCAAAAAAAGCAATAGCCCAGCTGAAAGCAATCACCCCAATCAGCGGCAGTGAAGCAAACCAGCTGAACTCTTCACGCATCTTCAAGTGGCCGTACCAGGCAAACGTCATGAAGATGTTCGAGAAAATCAGTAAAACAATCGAATAAATACCTTGTGATAGCATATCTTTTTCCTTATTTAAAAATCGGCTGCAAAGATACGTTTTTTAAATGAAAAAGACATGCTATCCTTGCGTCTTTACTCATTCAGTACGAAGGAATTTCCACACCAGTGCACTGAAAGCTGCTCCCACGAAAGGTGCCACGATAAAGAGCCAGAGCTGTTCGATGGCCTGTCCGCCTTCCATCAGAGCCGGTCCGATGCTTCGTGCCGGATTCACAGACGTGCCCGTAATCGGGATACACACGATGTGAATCAGTATCAGCGTAAGTCCGATGGCCAGTCCGGCCAGGTTGCCAGCCCCCTTCTTTTCGTCCGTAGCAGCCAGCGCCACCAGCACAAAGATAAAGGTAAATACGGCTTCGGCCAGGAACGCCTGTCCCATGGCATCAGACGCAAAGCTGTTGGAACCTGTAGCCGTCGGTCCTCCGTGCGCACCGGTCGATACCAGCAGCGTGAGAATCAGCGAACCGATAATAGCACCCACAACCTGAAACAGCATGTACATCAACGCCCGTTTCGTTTTCATGCCTCCCGACAGCCATACACCCAGTGTGATGGCCGGATTGATGTGGCAGCCGGAAATGTTTCCTATGGTATATGCCATGGCGATGACAGAAAGACCGAATGCCATGGCCACTCCGATGGTTCCTACACCGGCACCCACTGTGTCGGCCACTCCTCCTGCAAATACGGCGCTACCGCAGCCCAGCAGTACAAGAACCATTGTTCCGATTAGTTCAGCTACATACTTTTTCATAGGCATTACATTTAAAATTCACGATGCCCTAATTTAGTGTTTTCACCGGAGAAATGCAAGATTGCTAATGATTTATTAACTTAAAAATCAGGCAGAAAGAAGTCTGCCGGAAAACACAAGTACGTTTCAGGGAAAACGCAAGTGCATTTGAGACCAAACGCACTTGCGTTTGAAGTAAAACTCTTTTATGTTTTGAGTAAAACGTACTTACGTTTTTGGTATAATCATAATCTATTGGCTATCAGCAGACTATAGATATGGATAATTCTAAGCAAGTGTGTTGACGTAAATTCTCTCCAAAGAGCTGCTTATACAACAGAGATGATTTTCCTCCTCATTTTTTCTTCTTCTGGATTGGATTTTCTATCTTTGATGCAGATTGAACATTTTTGTTCAGTGGATTGAACATTTTGTGGAATTAGATTGAACATTTGGGAAAATATGGAATATAAAAGAGCGCAGTTTCAGGAAATTCTTAGCCGTATAAATGAGCCAAGAAGTAAAATACAGGTTATTGTCGGCCCTCGACAAGTAGGAAAATCCACCCTCATCGGTCAGGTACTGGAAGAATGCCCCCTTCCGTTCGACAGTTATTCCGCAGATGATGTGACAGGTGTATCTGCCGACTGGCTTACCCAGGTATGGGAATCACAAAGAATGAAAATGGCCGTTCGTGGAGAAACCAAAAGGCTGATGGTCATAGATGAAATCCAAAAGATAAGAAACTGGAGTGAAACGGTAAAAGCCGAATGGGACTGCGACACCCGAGAAAAAAGACAACTGATAGTGGTACTGTTGGGTTCTTCCAGAATGTGGATTGAAAAAGGTCTGACCGAATCGCTTGCCGGACGGTTTGAACTTATCCGTCTCTCCCACTGGACTTATACTGAAATGAAAGATTGTTTTGGATGGTCTTTGCCACAATATGTCTATTTTGGCGGTTATCCGGGTGCCGCACAATACATTCAGAATGAAACACGCTGGAGAAACTATGTGAAAGATGCATTGATTGAGCCTTCCATCTCAAAAGATGTGTTGATGGATACCCGTATTATGAAGCCCCAGCTCTTGCGGCAGCTATTTGAGATAGGCAGCAGTTATAGCGGAGAATTGCTTTCACTTACCAAGGTAGCCGCCCAACTGCAAGATGCAGGAAATGTGACTACGCTTGCCGGTTACCTGCATCTTTTGGATGAATGTGGTTTGCTTTGTGGACTACAGAAATACGCAGAAGATGAAGCACGGAAATATAATTCCGTTCCCAAGTTTCAGGTTCATAACAGTGCGCTTCGGAATGTATATGCCGACGAAGATTTTTCGGAAGTGATAGAAGATGCCAAGTTATGGGGACGCTATGTAGAATCCGCCGTTGGTGCGCACCTTGTCAGCCAGGCACAAATTTATGACTACAAAGTGTATTACTGGAGAGACAAGAAAGATGAAGTAGACTTCGTACTGGTCCGGAGAAACAAGAAGGTAGCCATTGAAGTGAAGAGTGGAAGAAGAACTACTAACCAAGGGCTGGCCGTTTTTTCGCAGTTATACCATCCGCACAAGGCTTTGGTGGTAGGTTCCGGAGGATTGCCTTTTGAGGATTTCTTGTCGATGGACCTTAATTTGTTGTTTAAATAGACAAGATTTTCATATGGTCTTACTTTATTTATTAATTTAGAGATTTAAATAATGGGAACCAATCAACATGCAGTAATACGCTATCAAGCATTAGACAGATGCTTTAGTAACTGGGGTAAAAAATATTTTATTGAAGACTTAATAGAAGCATGTAATAATGCCATTTATGAATATAGTGGAAATACAGATGGAATTAAGCGCCGTCAATTATTTGAGGATATCAAATTTATGGAAAGTGAAGCCGGATATTCTATTCCATTAGATAAAATAAACGATGGCAAGCGGAAATATTATAGATACAGCGATAAAAATTTTTCCATAAACAAGAAACCTTTAAGTCAAACAGAAGCCGAGCATTTGAAAGATACAATCTTAATGCTTAACCGCTTTAAAGGACTACCTCAATTTGAATGGATGGAAGAAGTTTTGACTCGCTTAGAGGATACTTTTAAATTAAAATCCAATGTTGACAGTGTTGTTGCTTTCGAACATAATCCATATCTAAAAGGTATTGGATATTTTACTTCTTTATTTGAGGCTATTATAAACAAACAACCATTAAAAGTAGAATATAAAGCGGCTTTTGGAGAATCCAGAAACTATATTCTTCATCCCTATTTCCTTAAACAATATAATAATAGATGGTTTCTTTTTGGCTTATCAGATTCAAAAATAATGAATATGGCTATAGACAGAATTATTGGCTTCGAAATAACATCTATACCGTATATCGAAAATAAAGACATTGATTTTATGGAATATTTTAGTGATGTGGTTGGAGTCACTGTTCCTACAAATTGCGATATTGAAACCATTATATTAAAGGTAGACAGAAAACGATATAATTATATAGAATCTAAACCATTCCATGAATCACAAACAGAGCTTAAACATTTAAGTGATGAAAATGATGTTGTTATAAGATTACAATTGATTCCAAATTATGAATTCGAGACCCTTCTATTAGGATTTGCTGATAGTATAGAAATAGTTGAACCACAATCATTAAGAGAAAAAATCTCAGAAAGAGCAAAGAATATCATCGAAAAAAATAAGTATTGTGCAGATACACTGCACAACAAGATATAACCTTTGCATCGTAAAAATTGTTTAATCTAATTTTTTGTTCTTATGAGTAACGCAAAAGAAATGCCTAATTATAGAAGTGTAGCTTTTAAATTAATCAATACTTGTAGAGATTATGTTGAAACATCTAATATAATAGAGCTTATTGGTTATTACCTTGCTTTACATAAACAAGGTAAATTGAATGATCTATTATTTTATGGTGATGAACTTGAAGTTATCACATATTATTTAGACTTGGGATTATCAAGACCGATATTCTTAAATGATATCTGTAAAAAGTATTCATTAAAAAAATTGAGATTTCTTGTTCAGGAAATACTTAATATAGATCCCTTAGGAGATTCTCTAGCTTCTATTTACGAAGAAGTTATTTCTATTTTGTCTAATGCTATTGGTCGTAGTAATAGTGAGTTTACACAGCCCAATGAACTTACCGAATTGGTGTCTAGACTGCATGGAGATACAACAGGTAAGCGCATATACAATCCTTGTGCAGGGATTGGATCATATCAATTGGCAAATCCTAAAGCTAATTTCATATCTCAGGAAATAAATTCAGAAACATGGGCGATTGGTTGTATAAGATTATTCTTGAATGGAATAGACCCTTCTGCCTATTATAATGAGAATAGCCTGGAAATTTGGAAAGGAGATACAGAGCTATTTGACGCTATAATTTCTACACCTCCATTTGGTTTTTCGCTGCATAGAAAAGACTTGTATCCTTTTTATTCCCAATTCAAACATAATGTTGTTGAAGGCTTTATGATTGAAAAGGCTATTAATAGCCTTAAAGAGAATGGGACTGCCCAATTTGTCATTTCTCTAAATTTCCTTTTCAGCAGCATAGAAGAGAAATTCAGGAAATATATGGCTCTTAATGGTTTTATCCATTCAGTCATACTCCTTCCATCTAAGTTGTTTTCTTTTGCATCAATACCTACAGCTGTAATAAAGATAACCAAGCAGCGTAATGATAGAATTCTGATGACAGATGGTTCTTCTTTCTATTCCAAAGGAAAGGATAGAAATATAATGGATACCAACAAACTTCTTTCAGCGATAGAGAATAAATTGCCTAAATTCGTAAAAGAGATTTCATTAGATGAACTCTCAGAAAATGAATTTAATCTGAATCCAAGTCTGTATATCAATAGTCCTATCGATGATATTGAAGTTCCGGAAGGATACAGATTGTGCAAACTCAATGAACTTGTTACATACCACAATGGTGGCAGATGTAAAAAGGAAGAAGCTATATTTATTAAAGGGCAAGATTTATCTAATGAAAAGTTTGACTTCATAAAAACTTTTCAAGATTTACCTTCCGAAAAGCTTAGCAAGAACCATAGCAAATTAGACAAGGATTTACTTTTAATCCTTAGAATCGGCAATCTCAAACCAACATTGTTTAAATACAATGAAGAGGTAGATGTATGCTGTAATCCTAATATACTTTCTTTTGAAGTCAATCAGGAACTTGTCTATCCTCAATATCTTGCCAATGAGCTTAGTAAAGAATATGTAGTCAAGCAAGTTTCAGCAAGAAGTACCGGTATTATGCCATCTATATCTAAAAAAGATTTTCTTGAGATAGAGATATTAATACCTGCACTCGAAAAACAAGGGCTTGAAGTACAGAAGGCAATGTACGAAAATGAGAAGTATAACTTTTCATTGGCAAAAGCAAAAGAATTAGGTTTAGAATCTCTGCTTGAAAAGCAGCGTATTGACTTTATTGAGGAAATCCGTATAAAGAAACATAGCCTCAGACAATATATTGGTGACATTACTAGTGGGGTTTCCGGATTGATCAAATATGTAGATAGAAACAATTTGGGAAACATGATATATAGTGAAGTGTTGAATATGACATTATCAGAGCATTTAAAAAGATTATCGGATACTATTGAAGAGATGGAATCTAAGTTTGATCTTTTAACGCAAACCAACGGCTTTGGATTAGCATCTAAAGTGGATATCAAAAAGATCCTAAAATGCTTTAAAAGCAAAAATAATTACCAGGTCAAATATTTGGTTGATGAAGAATGCGAGAAAATGGATGCATACACTCTAATCAATAAAGAAGATTTAAAAGAGGTCATTCATAATATTATTAGTAATGCCGTTATGCATGGATTTATTAAAGGAAGGAATAATAATATTATACGGATTCGTCTTTCCTACGATAAAGAGGAAAATATGCATGTTATCCAAATTAGCAATAATGGAAAACCTATGCCCAAAGGTATGGATACAAAAAGATTTGGTATCAAAGGAGAGATTGCTGGTGATACCGGTAATGATGGAATTGGCGGTTATAGGGTTAAAAGTATTGTTGAACATTTTAAAGGTAGTTATTCTGTTGAAAACGATCCGGAAAGTCTATTTCCTGTTCAGATAACTATTAAACTCCCTAAAATTGATTGATAAGTTATGATAAGATATAATGTACTTTGGATTGATGATGAGCACAAGAAGCTGACATCTGTTATTAGTGATGCTGAAATGGATGATATAATTCTTACTCCATATAGCACATCAAAAGAAGGAATTAAGGCATTAGAAGAAGATATTTATAAATGGGATGCTATTATACTTGATGCGAAAGGCTGGAATGAATCAAGTGATGAAGTTGCCACTACTGAAGGTATGCATAATTCATTGGACAAAATTGCCGAACTTCGTTATAAAAGGGTTGTACCTGTATTTATTTTCTCAGGCCAAGGCGATTTATATGATGATGAAGAATTTAAAAGATCCCTACGTGGCAAAAAGCTGTACAAGAAAGGTAATAAAGCCGATCAGGCACAGTTGTTTCAGGATATAAAAATAGAAGCCAATAAACTTGATGAGACTCAAATCAGATTTAGATATGCAGATGTAATCGAAACATTTTCTGAAATCAAGTATGAACTTATTGATGTGATAAAAAGAATTTATAATAATATCACAGATGACAAAGAGGTGTTCACTCCCATCCGTAAAATATTAGAATGGGTTATGATATATTGTAATAAGAGTGGAGTATTACCCATACAGTTCAACGGAACAAATCTTGCTGAATGTAGTAGGTTTATGGGTAATAATACAATGCAAGAATTTGTACCGGTTCATGTACAACGAAGTTTTCACTCTTGTGTAGAAATAGCCAACAATGGTTCACACAGATTAGTTATTGATGCAATTGTAGGTGATGGCTCTGCTCCATATCTTATTCGCAGTACGGTTTTTGAGCTACTCAATATAATATATTGGTGTAAAACTCTTCCTACAAACGAAAATGAAATAAAGAATCTTAGACAAAAAACATCTGTATTTATGCCTACTGAAAGTTCTGAAGAAATCATTGGTTTAATAGAGCAGGATGAAAACAGAAATTACCATTGTAAAGATTACCTTCTTAAATACAATGAAATGCATCCAGAAGATATTGGTAAAAAAATAAAAATTAGCAAGTATTCTCCAAATACAAACGAACGTACAAAAGGACTATATCATTTCTTTATCACAAGAAAGGATATTGAATTTTTATAAAACAAGTGCAGCTCTACTGCACAATAAATTTATATCTTTGACAAGTAATTAAAAAACAGAAATATGAGCGGAGAAGACTTACAAAGACAGACCTCTATCAATATACAGGAAAAAGCAAATCTCATTTGGGCTATTGCTGATAAGTTAGTAGGATTATACAAACCTCACGAATATGGCAAGGTAATCCTACCCATGTGTGTAATCAAGCGTTTTGAAGATACCCTTGCACCAACAAAGGACGCTGTTATCAAGATGAACGAAGACCTTGATGCGAAGGGTATAGCCGTAAAGAAAGGTTTTCTTGAAGCGGCAGCCAAACAGAAATTTTATAACACTAGCAAGTTTACTTTCGACATTTTGCTTGCTGATGCCGATAATATCAAAGACAACTTCGAGAACTACCTCAATCATTTTTCCGAGAATGTGATTGACATTATCAACCGCATGGACTTCTACAACGAAATCAAGAAAATGGACGATAACAACCGTCTCTATCTTGTTATCAAGGAGTTCTGCTCTGCCAAGGCTTATCTGGGAGCAGATGTAGTTTCGGCTGTGGATATGGGATACATCTTTGAAGAATTAGTCAGAAAGTTTTCCGAATCGTACAACGACCAGGCAGGAGCACACTTTACCGCACGTGACATCATTTATCTGATGAGTGAACTGCTTGTAGGAGATGATGAGCAGAAAATGGAAGATGAAGGCATCGTGGCATCCATATACGATATGGCAATGGGAACAAGCCAGATGCTTGCCTGTCTTGACGAGAGATTCCGCAAAATAGACCCTGAAGCCGAAATCACATGCTATGGTCAGGAACTCAATCCACAGACGTATGGTATTGCCAAAGCCGATATGCTTATCAAGGGCGGTAATGCCGACAATATGCGCTTGGGAGATACTCTTGGCGACGACCAGTTCAAGGGATATCAGTTTGACTATATCATATCAAACCCTCCTTTCGGTATCGACTGGGAAGCATCCGAAAAACGTGTGAAAGCCGAAAACGAAATGGGCGAAGCAGGACGTTTTGCTCCGGGACTGCCGGCAAAGGGAGACGGACAGATGTTGTTTATGCTCAACGGTGTGGCAAAGCTGAAGGAAGAAGGGCGTATGGCTATTATTCAGAATGGTTCTCCCCTGTTTAAAGGGGATGCTGGCAGCGGTGAAAGTGAAATACGAGGCTATCTGCTGGAACATGACTGGCTGGAGGCGATTATCCAGTTACCTAACGACCTGTTTTATAATACGGGTATTGCTACCTATATTTGGGTAGTGAGCAAAAACAAGTCGGAAGAACGTGTGGGCAAGGTGCAGCTGATCGATGCCAGCAAATGCTTTGAGAAACTGCGCAAGCCGCTTGGCAATAAGCGTGTGGAAATTACCACTCTTTGCCGCGAACTGATTATGCAGGCTTATCACGATTTTACCAACTGGGAATATATCTCCGAGCATAATCCTGAGCTGAAAGTGGAAAGTAAGGTAAAAGATGTGGAGGACTTTAAGTTTACAAAACTTACCATTAACCGTCCCTTGCGGCTGGAGTACAAAGATATTCATTTTGACGAGACTACTGCGGCCAATTATAAGGAAGCGGACAAAGCCTTGCTGAAAGAGGTGGCTGCATATTGGGAAGCAAATATGCCTGGGCACGTAAGCTTTCCTGATATTACTTTCTTCCTTGAGTTGAAGAAGGCCAAGATAAAAGTTCCTCAGGGAAAGGTTGCTTTGTTGAGAAACTATTTTGGCAAACGTAACCCTGATATGATGGAAGCATACGTAAAGCCTGTTGACCAGGAAAGCGGGTTTGCACCCGACCCTGAACTGAAGGACAGCGAAATTATCCCTTGGAAAGAGGATATAACCGAATATCTTGACAAAAATGTGCGTCCGTATGCCCCTGATTTCTGGTATAACGAATCTGAAAGTAAGATAGGTTATGAGATTCCGCTGACACGTGAGTTTTATAAATATACTCCTCTTACAGCAAGTTCAGTAATATTCGATGAACTGAAAAAACTGGAGGAAAGAGAATCGGAACTGATGTCTAAGATTTTGGGGTAAATAGATGTAACTCCATAAAAAGAGAATCAACCATGAATGAGCAGCCTAACAACGGAAGTATAATTCTTTACCAGACAGAGGATGGCAAATCAAGGATAGAAGTAACGCTATGCAATGATACGGTTTGGCTTACAGCCGACCAGATGGCAGAGTTGTTCCAGAGAAACAAATCTACCATTTCCCGGCATATAAAGAATGTATTCGAGGACGGAGAGTTGAATCCGGACTCAACTGTTGCATTTTTTGCAACAGTTCAAAATGAAGGAAACAGAAGTGTCGAACGAAATCTTGCATACTATAACCTCGACATGATAATCAGCGTAGGTTATCGTGTCAAGTCGCACCGTGGCGTACAGTTCAGAATATGGGCTACACAAGTTCTGCGTGAATATCTTGTAAAAGGATTTGCCATGAACGATGATTTGCTGAAAAGAGCTGGCGGAGGAAACTATTTCGACGAGCTGCTAAGCCGTATCCGTGACATCCGTTCCTCAGAAAAGGTATTCTACCGCAAGATACTCGAAATTTATGCCCTGAGTATAGATTATGACCCGCGTACAGAGACTACCATGCAGTTCTTCAAGACAGTACAGAACAAGATGCATTTCTCTGTACATGGTCATACCGCTGCCGAAATTATATACGAACGTGCTAACGCGGAAAAAGATTTCATGGGACTGACTTCATGGACGGGAGCATTGCCCAAACGTACTGATGCAGAAATAGCGAAGAACTATCTTTCTTCCGATGAGCTGGATACGCTCAATAGAATCGTTAGTCTGTACTTGGATTTTGCTGAACTTCAGGCTAAATCGCATAAGCCCATGTATATGAAGGACTGGATTCAAAAGCTGGACGATTTCCTAAAGCTTTCTGGTAAAGAACTGTTAAGCCATGCTGGAAAGATTTCTGCAGAACTTGCAAAACAGAAAGCAGATACGGAATACGACAAGTTCAAGGAAAGAACAGCTTATAGCCTTTCGCCCGTAGAGATTCATTTTTTAGAGAATTTTGAAAAGGAGCAGAAGAAGCTGAAAAACTAATGCTACATGGATAGATTACTCTTTTATTTAAAAAGGGAGATTGAGGATTATGGAAAATAGATACGAAAAATATAAAGATAGTGGTATTGCTTGGATTGGGAATATTCCGGAGCATTGGGAAGTGAAAAAACTCGGACATTTATATATTCCACGAAATGAAAAGGTTAGTGACCAAGATTATCCAGCTTTATCTGTAACAATGCAAGGAGTTCTTCTTCAACTTGAAAATGTTGCAAAAACTAATGATGGTGACAATAGAAAATTAGTCAAGATAGGTGATTTTGCAATTAATAGTCGTTCAGATAGAAGAGGTTCATGCGGAATATCAAAATATGACGGCTCAGTATCTTTAATAAATATTGTGTTGACTCCTATTAATGATATGAACCCAGTATATTACGAATGGTTGTTTCATTCAAGTTTATTTTCTGACGAATACTATAGGTGGGGGCATGGTATTGTTAATGACTTATGGACAACAAGATGGCAAGAAATGAAAAATATTCAAATAGCTGCCCCTCCATTACATGAGCAACAACTCATCGCCACCTACCTTGACAAAAAATGTGGTGAAATAGACGAACTGATAACTTTGCAAGAGGAAATGATAACCAAACTGCAAAGCTACAAACAATCTGTCATTACCGAAGCTGTAACCAAAGGCTTGGATAAAAATGTTCCTCTAAAAGATAGTGGTATTGAATGGATTGGGGAGATTCCGGAGCATTGGAAAGTGAAAAGATTAAAATTCTCTTGTAATGTTTTTGGTCGTATTGGTTTTAGAGGGTATAAATCTGATGATTTAGTTTCAGAAGGAAACGGAGCTATAACTCTAAGTCCATCAAATATGAAAGACATGAAAATGGATTACACAAATAGAACATATTTGTCATGGAAAAAGTATTATGAATCTCCCGAAATAATGATATCAAAAAATGATATACTTATGGTTAAGACTGGTTCTACATACGGGAAATGTTCATTTGTTGATGATATACCAATGGAATGTACAATAAATCCACAGATTGTTGTTTTTAAACAGCACAAGGATTATCCAAAATTTCTTGCATATAGTTTCCAAACAAAAGCTACAAGAGCGTTTGTTGAAACATCTGTTGTTGGAGGTACAATTCCAACTATAGCACAAGAAAAAATTATGAATTATTTCTTTGCATTTCCACCTCTCTCCGAACAACAATCCATCGCCAACTACCTTGATCAAAAATGCAGCGAGATAGACGAACTAATCTCCATCAAGCAGCAGAAGATAGAGAAACTGAAAGACTATAAGAAATCATTGATTTTCGAGTGTGTAACCGGAAAAAGAAAGGTAAGCTAATCTCAAAGTGCCAAAGAAAAGGAGTCAAAGAGCCAAAATGGCACTTTGGATGGCACTTTGAACTGAAAATATAAGATTAAAGACAGATATAACTATGAATACCACAGACTTAAAGGAAAAGAACTTTGAAGCCGATATAGAACGATACCTTATCACAGAGGGCGGATATATCAAAGGCAATCAGGATACATACGACAAGGACAGGGCTATAGATATGCCTGTGCTTATCTCCTTTATAGAAAAGACACAGCCTAAACAGTGGAAACGCTATGTAACCAAGTATGGCTACAAGGCCGAGAAGCAGCTGTATCGTGTGTTTCAGGATGATGTGTCGCGCTACGGACTGATTTATGTGCTGCGCAAGGGCATAAGTGATGTGGGTATAAATATCAGGTTCTGTTATTTTGCTCCGGCATCACTGCTGAACGATGAGCTGGTGGCAAATTACGATGCCAACATTCTTACCGTAACACGTCAGTTTGCTTATTCCAAACTGAACAAGAACACTATCGATATGGTACTCTCATTGAACGGTATTCCGGTGGTGGCACTCGAACTGAAAAACCAGATTACGGGTCAGAATGTAGAGGATTCCAAGCGTCAGTGGTGCACAGACAGAGACCCGAAAGAACCGCTGTTTCATTTCAACAACAGAATATTGGCCTACTTCGGAGTTGATTTGTATGAAGTAGCTCTTACCACGGAACTGAAGAAAGAAAAAACTTTCTTCATCCCTTTTAATCAGGGTTCCAACGGTGCGGGCGAAGTGGGCGGTGCGGGCAATCCCGAACGTGAGGATGGAGGATATGTCACCTCGTATCTGTGGGAGAAAATCTTGTGCAGAGAAATGCTGCTTTCCATACTTCAGCGGTACATCTCCCTTCAGGAAGAAGAGAAACTGAAGATTATCATTGACAAGCATGGCAAAGAAAAGGAGGTGACGGAAACTTCCGTAAAGATAATTTTCCCTCGTTATCATCAGCTGGATGTGGTGGAAAAGCTGGTGGCCGATACGTATTATGCGAATTGTGCCAGCAAGCATACCAACAGCGGGATGCAAAACTTTGATTTGGCTGCCGATGAACACATGAAATACATGTATCTGAAAAAGCCGCATGGAAACAATTATCTGATTCAGCACTCGGCGGGTTCGGGTAAGTCCAATTCAATTGCCTGGCTCACCTATCGTCTGGCAGGGCTTCAGAATGCCGATTTAAAGAATATGTTTAATAGTGTGTTTGTCATTACCGACAGACGTGTACTGAACAAGCAGCTTCAAAATACGATTCTTGGTTTCGACCATATAGACGGACAGATAGAAACCATTACAGATGCAGATAACTCGGAAAAGCTGGCAAGAATCATCAACGATGATAATACAAGAATTGTTATCACTACCCTACACCGTTTCCCGGTTATCTACAAGGAACTGACAAGTCGCAGTGGAAAACGGTATGCCATCATTGTAGACGAGGCTCATTCGTCACAGTCGGGCAAAAGTGCGGAGAAGCTGAAAGCGGCATTGGCCGATACGGATGACGCTTTGCGCGAATATGCAGAAATAGAAGAGATTGAGGCTGAAGAACTGGAAAAGAAGAAGGATGCCCTTATGGAAGATTTGTTGGCCCAGGGACAGCACAACAATCTGTACTTCTATGCATTTACGGCAACTCCAAAGCCAAAGACGCTGCAGACTTTCGGTGAGTTGGCTGAAGAAGGTGAAAACCCGGAAGACAACAAATATGTGGCTTATCACAACTATTCCATGCTGCAGGCCATAGAAGAGGGATTCATTAAGGATGTGCTGAAATATTATACTACGTATGACACTACTTACGAGATTGCCAAGCGTATAGAGGCTGATCCTTCGTATCAGGAAACTCCTGCTACACGTGCTATCAAGGCTTTCCATGACAATCATCAGCATGTGATAGCGCAGAAAACGGCTATCATTGTGGAGAAATTCAGGGAGGTGACACTCAATGCCATGCTTGGAAAAGCAAAAGCTATGGTGGTATGTTCTTCGCGTGCTCATGCGGTACGATATTTCCTGGAAATTAAGAGGTATTGTCAGGAAAACAATATTACTGATGTAAATCCTATGGTGGCTTTCTCCGGTACGGTATCGTATGAGGGAATGGAATATACCGAAACGAAGTTGAACTCTGCTGAAGGACGCAATATTTCGGAAGCCAAGTTGCCGTTGTACTTTGCCTCAGACTTGTATAATATGCTGGTGGTGGCAGATAAGTATCAGACTGGATTTGATGAACCGAGACTACACACCATGTTCGTAGATAAAAAATTGAAGAACGTGAAAGCTGTACAGACTTTGTCACGTCTGAACAGATGGCATAAAGACAAGAAGGATACATACGTACTCGATTTCTGCAATAAGCCGGAGGATATAAAGAAATCGTTCGAACCTTTCTATAAAGGGACTGAACTGATAAATCCTGTAGATGTAAACTATGTGTATACTTTCAGAAAAGATATACAGATGTTCCAGCTATGGACTGAAGGTGACGAGCAAAAATTCTTTGACCTGCTGCAGGACATCAGCAAGCAGAAGGACCGTCTGGGAGTTTTGTCGAATGCTTTCAAAAATACCATCGGTCGATACGAAGAACTTGATGAAGAAAAACGCTTTGAGGTAAGATCGAAAATCAAGAATTTCGTCCGTTTCTATTCCTATATGGCTCAGATAGCAAGAACTTTTGATAAGGACTTGTATAAAGCTTATGTGTATGCCGACTATCTGTACAGACTTCTGCCAAAGAATCCCAAAGAGAGGATTGACCTGAACAAACAGATTATGCTGGTAAACTCAAAGATATCGGAGGGAGAAACGGTTTCCATTCAGATGGAGGGAACAGTGAAGCCTCTTAAAGGTGAGAACCCGAAAGCTGGAAAGCCAAAGAATGACAATGAGGACCTGCTCAGTCGTATCATTGACAAGGTTAACATCATGTATCAGGGTCAGTTCTCCGAAGCTGACAGGGTGATAGTAGAATCTATTTATGACAAAATGGTTTCGACGGCAAAAAGGAAACTGACCAAACAGGCCAACAATACGGATGAAAAGCAGTTCGAGGAAAGTATATTCCCTCAGATATTCGATGAGGTTGCCAGAGGCTGTTATGTAGAGCAGATGGATTCTTTTGCCAAGCTTTTTGAGAACAGTGATTTTTACAGAAATGTAATGACACAGATGGCCAGGGTAATGTACGAGAACTACAAAAAGAAGGAAGACGAACTGCCGTTTATCCCTACATTGTTCAAAGAAAGATTCCTGACAGATTTGAAAGCTGAGTTCTCAGATCTTGCTCCGTATTTGCCGGATTTATCTCTTGCTGCTGACTGCTTTATAAAGACATTAAGTGCAAAGTCTGTAGCTACAATAGATGGAGCCAACGAACTTTTATTGGACTCGTTTAACCGGATTTATTGTCTGGAAAATATGAAACTGGTAGACAAACGCAGGCTTTTTAATACAATCGTCACCAAATATGAGGTCTTCTTGAAGAAGGTGTATTATTTGTTACATCAGAAGGAAATGGTCAATACTAAGAATGAAAGCAGTATGCCTACCTTTATAGATTGTATCTTGTCTTTCAGTTGTTTGAGAGGATTGAAGTACAATCAAGATGAGAGATACCAGAAGTTCTATACTTATCTGGAGCTTGTCAAACAGTGGAGAAACAACGAGTCACATACCGCTCCGGATGCTTCTCTGCAGGAGCTGAACTCTGCCGTTCATGTGGTATCGACTATGTATCTATGGATTATCCTGCATCATGTGGAGGAGTTGAATCGAGTAGTCAATGAATAAGTTCCGAAACCGCCATTTCGGAAATGGCGGTTTCGCTATATATAAGAAACACTTTCCACAATTCGGGTATAAACATCTGTAAATGGTATACATTCTCCCTATATAAATCGGTTAACTTTGCCATTGAGAAAGAAGACAAACCAATAACTCATACCATTATGAAAATACAAATAGTCCTTGCGCTTGCCGCATGGGTAATAAACAGTACAACGATTATGGCACAGGAAACGATTAAACAGACGGCTGGACGCGACCAGCTGGGAGATTTTGCTCCTAAATTCGCGGAACTTAACGACGATGTACTTTTCGGTGAGGTGTGGAGCCGTACCGACAAACTCGGTCTGCGCGACCGGAGTCTGGTTACCATCACTTCACTTATCAGTCAGGGGATTACCGACAGCTCGCTGACTTATCACTTGCAGACTGCCAAGCAGAACGGTATTACCCGTACGGAAATCTCGGAAATCATTACGCACATTGCCTTTTATGCCGGATGGCCGAAAGCATGGGCCGCTTTCCGTCAGGCCAAGGAAGTTTGGGCGGAAGATGTAACCGGAGAAGAGGCAAAGGCAGCTTTCCAGCGCGAAATGGTTTTCCCAATCGGAGAACCGAACACGGCATTTGCACAATACTTTATCGGTCAGAGTTACCTGGCTCCGGTTTCGAAAGAACAGGTGCCGGTGTTCAATGTGACTTTTGAGCCGGGATGCCGCAATAACTGGCATGTTCACCGGGCGACTAAAGGCGGCGGACAGATGCTTATCGGAGTGGCTGGCCGTGGCTGGTATCAGGAAGAAGGCAAACCTGCCGTACAGATTCTGCCGGGTACGGTGATTCATATTCCTGCCGGCGTGAAACATTGGCACGGGGCAGCAGCCGACAGCTGGTTTGCACACCTGGCATTCGAAGTAGAAGGAGAAAACACTTCGAACGAATGGCTGGAACCGGTTTCAGACGAAGAATATGGCAAACTGCAATAATCTATCCAGCGTCATCGGCTTTTCGCCTTTGTCGGGGGCCGATGACCTTTCACTCTCCTACCTTTGTTCTTTTTACATACATATAGACTTATGAAAAAAATGCTGCTATTCCCTTTTTTGTTTTTTGTCTGCATGGCTTTGGCGGCTTGCAATCCTTCCGACGATACGCCGCCTGTTCCTGGAGTGAACATTCCCGGGCAATCGGAAGATTCCGGAAGTTCCGGAGAGTCTGAAAATAATGAAGAGAATGAGAATCTTGAAAACCCTGATAATGACGACGCAATTATGGGAAACAATACACTGACACTGACGCTCAACGGGCGTTCTTTTACCGCTACACTTGCCGATAACTCAGCTACCGATGCGCTCAAGGAGAGACTGGCACAAAGTGCCCTGGAAGTCCGTCTGGACGATTACGGAGACATGGAAAAAGTTGGTTCCCTGGGCATCTCATTGCCCCGGACAGACCGGCAGACCACTACAGAACCTGGCGACATCATGCTTTACCAGGGAAGTTCCATTGTCATATTCTATGGCTCGAATTCATGGGCATATACCCCTCTGGCTAAGGTGGACGGAGTCTCTACCCGTGAAGAGATGCTAGAACTGTTAGGTGGAAAAGGGGCCATCACCCTTACCCTTTCGCTGGCTGAATAAGGACTTTTTTCTATCCATCCGTCTTTATTTCAGGCATTTGGAGGATTTGTGGAACTATTTAAAAAACTGACAAAGCATGGCACGCGCGACGACTACAAGACACTGGCTGTCATCCTCTTCAGTGTGCTACTGGTGGAATATAAACCTCAAAGACAAAAACATGCGCATGAAAAAGACTAATCTCTCTCCTGTGCGGTCTTCAGAAAGATTTGTGATTTTGGATGCCTTACGGGGTTTTGCTATCTTGGGCATTGCCTTGGCCAACTTTCCGGAGTTTTCGCTCTACACTTTCCTGCCGGCAGAAGATGCGGCAGCACTTCCGGCCTCGGGAGCAGACCGATGGATACGTTACGGATTGTATGTTTGGGTTGACGGTAAGTTTTATACACTTTTTTCCCTGCTGTTCGGCATCGGATTTTCCATCATCCTGCATAATGTGTCTCGTAAAGGGGGTAATGCCATCCGTCTCTTTTTCCGGAGAATGGGACTACTGGCTCTTATCGGTTTTCTGCACCTGATGGGGATTTGGAGCGGCGATATCCTGTTGCTCTATGCTTTGTTGGGGATGTGTCTTCCCCTGTTTCGGAAGCTGTCAGACCGTCGGTTGCTGGGAGTAGCAACCCTTCTGCTGTTCTTGCCTGTGTGCATCGATTCCGTTTGTGAAATCACCCGGACCGACCTGTCCGCTCCGGTAGTTCGGCTGCAACAGATGTATTGTGCGCGGTTTGGCATTACAGATGAGAACTTTGCCTACTGGTTACACAATGCCTCAAGCTATCGGGAAGTCTTTCAGTTTCTGATTCAAGGGGCTGTGGTCCGGTTACAGGAGTTTATTGACGGGAACCGTTACTTCAAGGTGATGGGCCTGTTTCTGATTGGTTACTATCTGGGACGTCGGCGCTTGTATGCCCGACTGGAGGAAAAGAGGCATGAATTGAAAGAGATTTTCCGTATTGGTGCACTGGTTGGTCTTCCTCTGTCTTTGCTTTATGCCTGGAGTTCCCTGAACGGTCATCCTTGGGGATTGGGTATCCACAGTCTTCTTTATTTCTTGAGCGTGTATCCGCTGGCCTTTTCTTATGTGGCGGGATTCAGCTTGTTGTTTTTGCATCGTCCCCATCTGCCCTTGTTCCAATGGCTGGCTGCTCCGAGCCGGATGGCACTGAGTAACTACATCGGACAGTCGGTAGCCGGAATGGGCATTTTCTATGGTATCGGCCTGGGACTTGGGGCACACACCAGCTTGCTGTTCACCGAGATGATTGTGCTGGCCGTATTTCTCTTCCAGCAAGCTTTCAGCCAAAGGTGGCTCACTTTTTTCCGTTTCGGACCGTTGGAATGGATTTGGAGAATGTTAACCTATGGGTACTGGATAGATTGCCGGAAATTGAAAAAGAACATTGAAACTTGAGTGATAAAGAAAACAGACAAGGATAAGGTTACTTGCTAAAGTCGGCCATATTCTTGTCTGTTTAAAGAATCAGTGTTACAAGATAATAAGAAACCACTGCCCTTGATTATGCAATCTTATACACTACGGTATTTTGCAATACCAGCGGCTTGTTATGGGCAAAAAAGACAATTCCGCTGGCTGGTGCCTGAATCTCCATCAAGATTTGGCCGTCGTAAGGGTCGATGACGGAAGCCATCACCTCCCCTTTCCTGACCACATCGCACGCATGTTTCATCTTGTACAAGATACCTGAAACGGGGGTCCTGACCGGCACTAACTCTTCTTCATCCAGTAGGCGTGAATTGTAATCCGGACTGCTGTAGTCGGCATAGTCTATCAGCCCTGTGCGCTGCATGAAGCGGAAAATTGTGTGGACACAGTCGGTCACGGTTCTGCTTTCCACTGTATCGTTTCCCCCACTATAGAGGGAGAATGCTTTGGTATTCCAGATTTGCCAATTGTAATTGAGCAAGGTTGTATCGAAAGGCAGCGGTTTGTAGAGACAGACAAACGGCAGACCGAACAAAGCCGCAGTGGCTGTGTCTTCATAACCGGTCCGGGTAATCCGCACATGCGGTATAAAATCGCCCGGAACGTAGAAGCTAGCTAACTGGATGCCGTAGGTATATCCCTGGATGGCTTCGAAAAGAGCGGCTGCGATACGCTGGGTCGTTTCTCCCTGGTTATACCCCGGGAACATTCGGTTGATATCGGTATTATCCATGGCCCAGAAACGTTTCTCTATGTTCATAGAGAAAGGATTGACCGAGGGAATTATCAGAATCTCATGTCCGGGAGCCAGCCGGCCTTCTTTTTCCAATGTGGCCAACCGGCATACGACCTGTGAGCAGATGTACTGTTGCTGTATCTCGTTACCACGCATGGGGCCTACTAACGCAAGGCTCTTCTCTCCTTCTCCGAAACGGAATCCTTGGATACGGAAAGTGTCCCGGAAAGGAGATTCCATGCTGAAGATTATTTCGTTTTTCATATAGGTTGCTTAAAATTGATGAATACGTGCCAGAAGTGATCCCTGGTAGACGATTGGATAGGCCCGAAGAGTAAAGAGCAGCCCCTTGGCAGGGGCTTCTACCGACTGAAGAACTTCTCCAGTTAGCGGGCTGACGACTTCGCCTATTTTCTCTCCCTTCTCTACAATCATGTTGTTCTTGATTTCGGTGAGGAAAACACCGGAAGCATCTGCATTGATGAAACTTACTTGATTACCTACAGAGACAGTTGGAGTCGGCACGGAAATGTTTTCGGGGGCTTCAGTCCAGATACCCATGGCATGCATCAGGTTGAGGATGCCGTTAACCAGCCGGTTGCCATATCCATGGTTAATGCGCATGCCCACTCCCATTTCTACCACCAGAGTAGGTGTATTCAGGCTGTTCAGTGAATGAGCCAAGGTAGCCTCCAACACTGTAGCAGCCTCATGCACCCAGATGAAATCCACGTCCAGCAGTTTGGCATAAGGCACCAGCTTGTCTGCCGTGTGTACATTAATCCGTACCTGAGGAATTTCCCGCAAGAAGATATTGCTTGAATGGATGTCGATTACCATGTCGGCTCCCTGTAAATCGCGTATGAGGGTACAGGCCACCTGTTCTGCCATAGTTCCGTCAGAATTGCCGGGAAAAATACGGTTCATGTCCAGGTCAAAGCCCGGGATACCCCGGGTGATGGAGTCGATACCCAATGGATTCAGTGCCGGATAAATCTCTACTGTACCATTCAGTTTCTCCAGATTTTGTTGTACAATTTGATTAAGCCGGAAGCAGACATACTGCCCTTCCAGTTCGTCGCCATGCGTACCTGTCACGATGCAAATACGTTTGTTTAGGCTTCCATGGCTGATTACATTTTTCTTTATCAACAACCGCTCGTCCACAGGAAGGGCGGTAGATACCACTGTCTTTATCATAATTCTTCTACAATTACTCGGATTTCGGTCTGTTCCGTGGGATGACCGGTATAAACGCCACGGTTGACCCGGCAGTCTAGGGCATCGCGTCCATGTGCCAGTTTAATGTATCCGTATTCTATCAATTGGTTGTTTGTCGGGTCGATTCCTCTCCACTCACCGTTTACGAGGACTTCCACCCAGGCATGAGTCGCTCCTATGCCCTGCATAAATCCGTTCACATAACGGGCGGGTATACCACAGGCACGGCATAGCGCAATCAGAATATGAGCATAGTCCTGACACACGCCTTTCTTTTGTTGGAAGGCCTCCATGGCTGTTGTATCTATCCGTGTACTACCTGGGGAATAGCACATATATGCGTGAATCTTTTCGGCAAGCAGTTGGACACAATCCAATTCTTTGCTTTTCTTCGGTTCCAGTTCTGCCAGAAAGGCTTTCATGGAATCGGACAATCCGGTCAGAGCAGATTCCACCTGGAACACATATCCTGGTGTAGGTTCTGGAATACGATACGGACTGAGTTTCGCTTCCCCACTACTAACAAAAATAAACGCATCGTGCGCCTCTGTCCGACTACCGTATTGAAGCGGATTTCCCCAGGCATCGGCTCCATAAATCAAGTAATCAGACGGATGGAGGAACATGTCGCGTTTCACCACTTGCTGACATACATTGACGCAAGGCATACACCTCAAACTGAAAAAATGGTTGGTTACAGGAGAACTGAAGTGTATGATGGTTTGATAATTATATAGATATCTCTTTACAATCATGGTTTCCTCACATTATGTTCTTACACTAAGACAAGATGGTTAATATATTTCAGCACAATTGACTTGTACCCCAGATTAGAACAATCATACACATCTTCTCTTAATAATTCGTCCAAATGCTCCAAAATCATCGGATCAAAAATACCTTCCTCGGTTTCTGCACAAAGCTTTAATGATTCGAAAACTTCCTGTATACGATAAAAAGGATAATCAAACCGAATGTGCATGTCTATGTTCTCTACGAGTTTGCCAATACGCAGAAAATTGCGTATCCGTTCATCGAACACCCTTTCGTCAATTGATCCCCAGAAAGCAAGCAAGTAATCGGTGATTGGCTGAAGATCGGTGATGTTATCGTCCTTTTTTTCGGCTGATTTCCAGATATATGACAACGAAAGTTCTATGTAAGAAAGAGTTTCACTCATAATTTCCTCACGCAAGACAATGGCGTTGTCATTGGCGGCTGTCAAACCTGCAATCAAGGAACAGGGATTTTTGTCATCATACATATATCCTATCCGGAAACTTTCCTTATCCGAGTAAGGGTTGCTGGTATCCAGTTTCTGATAATATTCTTCGTATTCCTTCGGCTTGCCGTCAATCATCTTATCATAGTAACGACGCAGCAGATGCATACTGATGTAAACTCTCTCTGTATATCGGCCAAGCCAATACAGTCGGTTGGCTTTGATGGCTGAAATTGTATTGCATGTAATCATATCTCGCAGTTGTTTAGTATTTGTTTTAGTAATTATTTCTACTCGAAGTCGTTTATTCCTCCATTACCCAAGTATCTTTAAATCCTCCTCCCTGGGAAGAATTTACTACAAATGAGTTCGGATTACGTGAAAAACGAGTCAATCCGCTTTTCCATACCCGGGTCTGTTCTCCGGAAATGACAAAAGCCCGCAGGTCGGCTTTTCTTTCTACCCGCTCGTCGCCTTCCTGAATTTCCAGATCCTTAAAATCAATCACCTCTTGTGCAATCCAGCGGCGTGGTTCATCGATGATCAGCTGCTTCAGTTCTGCCAGTTTTTCGGGAGAAAGATCCCGTCCGAACACTACTCCATATCCTCCAGCTTCGCTTACATCCTTGATTACCAGTTTGGAAATATTATCCAAAATATATTGGAAATCTTCTTGATAATATGGAAGATAGGTCGGTGCATTCTGTAAAATCGGTCTTTCATTCAGATAATATTCAATCATCTTAGGTACAAAATAATATATACCTTTGTCATCGGCCACTCCATTGCCCAGTGCATTGACTACTGCCACATTTCCTTTCCTGTAGGCCTGCATAAGATGAGGAATGCCTATCAGAGAATCCGAATTGAAAGTCAACGGGTCGAGGTATTCGTCACTGATACGGCGATAGATGCACCCCACTTGCTGTTTTTCTTTATACAGCCCCATATAGTAGACAATATCATTCTCCACAATCAAATCTCCCGGAAAAGCCAAGGTAGCTCCCGTTTTTTCGGCCAGATACGAATGCTCAAAAAAGGCCGAATTATAGCGTCCGGGAGTTAAGATGACTGAAATTCCTCTTCCGTCGTTCATGTAATCCATCATTTCTTTCAGCAGACTACTGTAGTTACGGTTATCGGATACTGCATTCTCCTGAAAAGTCAGAGGTGATACTTTCCGCGTAATGGTACGTGCAATCATCGGATACGAAGCGCCGGAAGGAATGCGAAGATTATCTTCCAATACAAACCAGCGATTGTCTTTTGCTTGTACCAGGTCGATACCCGATATGTGCGAATAAATGTCATGAATGGGCGACACACCTTCGCACTCTGGGAGATATCCCTTGGACGAATAAATGAATTCGGCCGGTATAATGCCGTCTTTGATGATTTCTTTTTCGTGATAGATATCGTATAAAAACAAATTCAACGCATCTACACGCTGTATGAGTCCTCTCTCCAAGATATTCCAGTCTTTCTTGGAAATTACCCTCGGTATAGCATCAAAAGGGAATAACTGTTCTTTAAAAATCCCGTTTTTATACACTCCGAAACGCACGCCAAACCGTTCCATCCATTTGTTGACCGCATCTCGGTTTTCAATCATTTTATCCATATCCTTACCTTAAATAATTATACATTTATCCATTTGCTTCACGTAAGCTACGTTTGATTTCCCCTGTGCAAACGAGCTATTCCTTTTGTTCATGTTTCTGATAAAAAGACGTTACAAAACTCTTTTTATCTCAATACCTACTCTATCATTTTATCTGTATATTTTATATAATTGTGTTGTTTTGTAAATTGCTGTTGCAAAAATAGAAATAAAAAGATATTTAAACAAGCATTTTGGTGATAAAATGAGAATAAAAAATCTCCGTTGCGTAACATGGTTCGCAACGGAGATACAAATCTGAAAATACGAATCAAAATTTATCTGCCAATGCGGCAGCCTGCTGACAACCGTCAGTTTTCTCAATCTCCCCTTCGTTCAATACACCTGGCACCAGTACCTCTCCTATCATATCCCACTTCAACAGTGCGGCCGAACGTTCCAAGGGAATACGTACACCGTCCATCACGGTAGGATCTTCTTCCTCGCAGCAGGTAATCAAGGCACATTTCTTTCCGGCAATGTCTTTTCCGCCCACTACGAGTGAGAACAAGCGGTCGATGACACCTTTAATCTGTGCCGGGATGGAATACCAGTAGACCGGCATGGAGAAAACCACGGCATCCGACTCCAGGATGGCCGGGGCAATGAGGTTGAAATCGTCGTCGAAAGAACAGGCTTTTCCTGTCTTGTAGCACGTCATGCAGGCATGACACCCGCCAATTTTCAGGAAAGCGGCATCAAAACGTTGGATGGTATGACCGCGCTCTTCCGCAGCTTTCACAAACGCCTCGGTCATGGCAAAACTGTTTCCCTTCTTGCGAGGGCTTCCGGTAATCACTGTAATTTTCATAGGTATTCTCTTTAATTATTTTTGAATGGTATTTGAATTTTGGTTGTAAGCTTTGGCTACGCACTTCCACTCCCCGTTCATCTTCATCAGCAGGAGGTAGTCGGTAAAATCAATGCGTCCGCCCCATTTTTCTTCCAGCACACGCACCACGGCAAGCGTCTCTTCAATGTCTACAATGTCGACACGGGCCTTGAAATCTTTTCCGGCATTCACGGTGTCCACGTTCTTGTAAAATTGTTCGATACTGCCATGCTCCAATTTCCCGTCCAGGTAACCGAACAGTACGGCTTCATCGATAAACAGTTCTTTGGCATAACGGCTGTTGCCTTCGGCCACACTTTTCACAAATTTCAGGGCCGCTTCTTCCACGGCTTTATACTCTTCAATACTTGCTCTCATGTTTCACAATTTAAGGGGTTTGTACTACTGCAAATGTAGACGATGGGAACGGTTTATACAATTACCGAAAAATTATTCACTTACCGAAAATTTATTCGGTATGCTTGGGCTTTGGGAGTTATCCGTTATCTTTGCAATTGTGTAATTATAGACTTTTCTGAAACCATGTATGAAAGAAAAATACCTGTAGACCTGGACTGCCCGCTCCGACTGACCATGAGCCTGATAGACTCCAAATGGAAATCGTGTATGCTGGATGAACTGCGACATCGGTCATTACGTCCCAGCGAGCTGCACAAACTCTTCCCGGAAGCAACTCCCCGAGTACTCGACATCCAGTTGAAGGAGCTGGTGGAAGACGGACTTGTTTCCAAAACCACTTACCATGAAGTGCCTTTGCGGACGGAATATGCCTTGACTGAGTTGGGCCGCAGCTTGCTGCCGATTATTGACTCAATGATTGAGTGGGGCAACCGGAATACGGAAGTATTTGAACGGAAATACGGCGCTGCAAAGGAATGAGATTCTCTGCAACGCCGTAGTTTATCTCCTAATCTTATCGGTTCAGTCTGATTCTTTCGTGATAAAAATAGTTGACAAGCACGGGTTTTCCTTTCTCGGAACGTCCATATGGTAAATCGTTCACCCGATAGGGAAAGCCTTGTGTTTGTGCATACCGGGATATATCCTGCTCCAATGCCTGCCAATAATCCAGCCTTTTTTGGTTGTATATCTCCTCGTACAACGGAAATAGTCCGGAATGTTTCTTGCGGATATACGTCATTATTTCTCCTTTGTATTGTCCGCGCAGATTCAGATTTTCCAGCCAGATTAAATCGGCATATCCTTTTACCTCTTGGATAATCGCCTTCACATCGGTGATTCCCGGGAATATAGGCGACACAAAACACACGGTACGGATACCTGCCTCATAAACTTGACGCATCGCCTTCAAGCGGCGTTCGATACTGACTGCCCGGTCCATGTCGGCTCGAAACTCTTCATCCAGTGTATTGACCGACCATGAAACAGTGACCTTGGGGAATTGCTTTAACAGGTCCAAATCGCGTAACACGAGGTCTGACTTTGTACAAATCATCAGTTCGGCTTGTGTGCCGCAAAGTTCCTCAAGCAGACGGCGGGTGTTTTTAAACTCTGCTTCGTAAGGATTGTATCCGTCCGTCACCGACCCGATGACAATTCGCTGCCCGTCGTATTTATGAGGGTTACTGATGGGACTCCAATGCTTGACATCCAGAAACGTGCCCCATGGTTCAGTATGTCCCGTAAAACGTTTCATAAACGAGGCATAGCAATATTTGCAGGCATGGGGGCAGCCCACGTATGGATTCACCGAATAGCCGCCGACAGGCAGAGATGACTTGGTCATGACGCTCTGCACTTTGATTGCTTGAATGATTTCCGTATCCATAGCTTTTTATTTTTGTTTATTGCAAAGGTCGGTATCTTTTGTGCCACTCATTATGCCCGAAATAGAGAAAAACAGGCCATTTTGATAACTGAATTCATTATCTTTGCGTCTGGAAGCAATTTGTGGAAAACATGAAAGGAAAAAACATCAATCCGGAAAGACTTGTCAACGTTCCGTTCAACAAAACCCGATGCGGAGTGGATTTCTATATCAATACCGGACATAGCACTGATATTTGCGGAGTACTGACCGAAAATCCAATCTTCAAGACAGACTTTTTCGAGTTTTTCTTTTTTCGGAAGACCAATGGCTTTCTGGTGCTGAACAATAAGAAAATAGCACTACATGACGATATGGCACTACTTCTCTCTCCGCATCAGCAACAGCAATGGTACGTAGATGAAAAAGCGCTGGACTATACCTTTCTTATCTTTCGGGAAGATTTCATGCGTACTTTCATTGCCGACAAGTTCTTTGCTTACCGTCTGCTGTATTGTTATCAGACGGATACCCCTCCTTACCTGTCACCCGTTTCCGAACAGTTGTTCTCGGAATGTATGCAGTTGCTGGGAAAAATCAAACAGGAACTGCAATACCCCACTGCCGACAGCTATAACCTGATTGTTTCTTTATTGTATTATCTGCTTTTGGTAATTAACCGTGAATATGCTTCCACCTATCATCTTCCCGTAGATGTTCCCAAAAACAATTACGCTTATCAGTTTAAGGAATTGCTTGAACGGCATATACGAAAAGTACAGCGTGTGACGGAATATGCCGATATGCTCCATATCAGCCGGATAACTCTAAATCATGCCGTAATGGCTCAGTTTGGAGTATCTGCCAGTCATTTGCTAAAACAGCGACTGGCAGAGGCCTTGAAAAACGACCTGCTGTTTTGTAACCGTACCGTCAGTCAGCTGGCTGATGATTTTCACTTTTCAGACCCCAGTCACCTGATGCGCTTTTTCAAACAACAGACAGGCAAGACGTGTTCGCAATACCTTTCTGATTATCAAAATGGCATTAACGAATAATCTTGATAATACAATTCATTTATATTTGAAAATACGAAAACAATAAAATTGAACTTATCCAAATGAAAAAACGAACGATACCTGTTTTGCTGTTCGGCCTGGCTTGCCATGCAGGAATGGCCCAGAAATCACAACGAGATACACTTTCATTGACAAACAAGATTCACCAGATAGATGAGGTGGTAGTGACCGGCGCACGCCATGAGACAGATGTACGACATCTTTCACAAACTGTGTCGGTAGTGGGACGCGCCCAGATAGAGAGTGCCCTGCAACCGTCTTTGTTGCCCGTGCTCACCGAGCAGGTGCCCGGTCTCTTTGTTACTTCGCGAGGTATCATGGGCTACGGCGTATCTACCGGAGCGGCAGGCGGCATTTCCCTGCGCGGACTGAGTGGAGGTACGGCCCGGCTGATGGTCATGATTGACGGCCATCCACAATATGCAGGGATTTTCGGTCATCCGATAGCCGATGCCTACCAGTCGTTTCTGGCTGAGCGCGTAGAGGTGTTGAGAGGGCCTGCCTCGGTACTTTACGGTTCGAATGCCATGGGAGGCGTAATCAATATTGTGACACGGAAGATGCAGGAAGACGGGGTAGATACACACCTTCATGCAGGTTATGGTTCGTATAACACGCTGGAAACGGAACTGACCAACCGTATCCGCAAGGGACGGTTCTCGAGCGTGGTATCAGGTTCATATAATCGTACCGACGGGCATCGGGCTGATATGGGATTTGAGCAATACGGCGGATATGCCAAGTTGGGATATGAAGTGGCCGAACACTGGAACCTGCGTGGAGATGTAAACGTGACACATTTCAATGCCTCTTATCCTGGTCCGGTGACGGCTCCACTGCTCGACGGCGACCAGCGCATTACGCGTGGAGTCACTTCTTTTGCCATGGAAAACCACTACGAAAAGACTTCCGGCGCATGGAGCTTTTTCTATAACTGGGGGAACCACTGGATTAACGACGGATACACTCCTTCTGCCGGAGAGAGTCCGCAAGATGCCCGCTTCAACTCCCGTGACCACATGATGGGTGTTTCGCTCTATCAAAGTACCCAATTCTTCAAGGGAAACCGCATTACCTTTGGCTTCGACTGGTTTCGCTACGGAGGGCATGCGTGGAATGAGTATGTGAGTGGAGAAAATGCGGGTACGTCTGCCAACCTGGTGGATAAGCAGGAAGATGAACTGGCCGGATACGTGGACTTGCGCCAGGACATCCGTTCGTGGCTGACATTTAATGCCGGACTTCGGGTAGACCATCATTCGCGTGTGGGAACGGAATGGGTGCCGCAAGTAGGTCTGGCTTTTCATCTGCCACAGACTATGGAACTGAAAGCATCGGCTTCAAAAGGCTTCCGCTACCCCATTCTTCGGGAAATGTACATGTTCCCGCCACAAAATCCTGACTTGCAACCGGAATCTATGTGGAACTATGAGCTGGCCTTCTCACAGCAACTGATGAATGGCAGGCTGCAGTATGGTGTCAATCTGTTCTTTATTGACGGAAAGAACCTTATCCAGACGTTGCCGAATCCTCACGGAAGCGGTATGCTGAACCAGAACTCCGGAGAGATAGAGAATACGGGTGTAGAAGTACAGGCTGCCTACCGTATCGACCGTCACTGGTCGATAGACGGAAATTACAGCTACCTTCACATGAAGAATCCAGTCATCGCCGCTCCAGAACATAAGCTTTACGCCGGAGCCAGTTTCTCACAAGGACGGTGGGACGTGTCTACGGGTTTGCAATACATTGCCGGACTTTATACGCAGACGGACCCCGTGGTAACCGAAGATTTCGTGCTTTGGAACCTGCGTGCCACCTTCCGTGTGAACCGCTGGCTGGACATCTGGGCCCGTGGTGAAAACTTGTTGGCACAGAAATATGAAATCAATGCCGGGTATCCCATGCCGCGTGCCACTGTGATGGCTGGAATCAATCTCAATTTTTAGGATAAGTTTGTGAAATTCATAAGTTCTGCCTATTTTTGTTCTCATTATGAAAAAGACAATCACTTCTCTCCTACTGGTGTGGGCGATAGGCTCATGCGGTACACCTTTCCTTCAGGCACAGACCGCCGTAGAAAAAGGTCTGAAGAGTATCAATCGTACTTCTGCCGAGGCTATTGTAGGCTTTTTGGCCGACGATGCGCTGCAAGGACGTGAAGCTGGCATGATTGGCTCGCGCGTGGCAGCCCGCTACCTGGTTTCCTGTCTTCAGGAAGCTGGCATCGCCCCTTTGTATGATGATTCATATTACCAGCCTTTCGAAGCTTGTGCCAAGGAACGGCAGCAGAAAGGCCGTTGGCAGGTACATCCTGATTCCATTGCCCAGTTGAAGCAGGGTACGCACCGCTCGCTCCGCATGGCTAATGTGTTAGGTATGATTCCGGGAGAACGGACCAATGAGTACGTGGTGGTAGGCGCGCATTTCGACCACTTGGGAATTGATGAAACACTGGCAGACGACAAACTCTACAACGGAGCCGATGACAATGCATCAGGTGTATCGGCCGTGATGCAGATTGCCCGTGCTTTTCAGGCCAGTGGCAAAAAGCCTCTGCGTAACGTCATTATCGCATTCTGGGATGGAGAAGAGAAAGGGCTCTTAGGCTCTAAGTATTTCATGCAGCATTGTGATTTTGTAAAGGAAATTAAAGGCTATCTGAATTTCGATATGATTGGCCGGAACAATCGGCCGGAACAACCCGAACACGTGGTGTACTTCTATACGGAAGCACATCCGGCACTGGGCCAGTGGCTCAAGGATGACATTGCCCGTTACGGGTTGAAACTGCGACCGGATTACCGCCCGTGGGACCGTCCGGTGGGAGGAAGCGACAATGCTTCGTTTGCCATACACGACATTCCCATCATCTGGTATCACACTGACGGACATCCGGATTATCACCAGCCTTCTGACCATGCTGACAAGCTGAACTGGGAGAAGGTGGTGGAAATTACCAAGGCTTCTTTCCTCAACGCCTGGAATCTGGCTAACGAGAAATCGTATTAAGCCGTCAACAGATACCGAACAGTTTCATGTCCGCTTCGGGGGTAGTAATGCCTCCGATGCCAAACTGTTCTACCAGTACTTTGGCTACGTTTGGTGAGAGGAAAGCCGGTAAGGTAGGCCCCAGGTGAATATGTTTCACGCCCAGGCTCAACAGGGCCAACAGGACGATGACCGCCTTCTGTTCGTACCAGGCAATGTTGTACACGATGGGGAGTTCGTTGATGTCGTTCAACTGGAAGACTTCCTTCAGCTTTAAGGCAATTACGGCCAATGAGTAACTGTCATTACA
>ERZ1027150.253-NODE-253-length-48636-cov-11.108499_pt1 | contig 48636 bp, 26 predicted proteins | sample MGYA00519276_ERZ1027150 | MGnify/ENA primary metagenome ERZ1027150 (study PRJEB26926, sample SAMN06164860) | human gut metagenome | biome: ENVO:00009003; feature: ENVO:2100002; material: ENVO:00002003 | host: Homo sapiens | place: USA | collected 2012 ... | reverse complement strand
TTTAATTCTAATCCGTTTGCCGCCGCATTCTTTTTCAGGTGAATTTTCATGGCGTAAGCCATAAGGAAAATTCTCCTGAAAAAAGGAATAAATGCGGCTGGCAAATCAGGATTGGGATTTATCTTTGATGGAAGGGATAACTATTATGTAAACTTTTTATATATGCTTAAATGTAAAAAACTACTACTTATTATTGTTATTTTTATTACATCTAGAATATACAATTAGCTTGTTATCAAGGATTAGGCAAACAATAAGAAAAAGGTTTGTGCCTATTTTAACGATTTTTGCTATTTCTATAGTAAATATCAAACTTATGTGCATTATTCTAAATAGTCTAACTTTAGCTACTCCTCTTTATATTCTGACTCATGAAATTTAAGGGTTTATCATTAAAGAATTCTAGGAAATATAATGAGGGTGTGTCAAAATGCATACCCTCTTTTTTTATGACAAAGCCCCGACTTTCCCAAGCCGAGGCTTTGTTGTTACCTAAAGATTTTGTATCTTTAAGCATAAGCAAAGTAATATGGCAAAGATACATTTTCGTTCTTACAATCCCAATCAAATCGTCCTTTTCCCACAAAGAATAGATGAAAATATTCCATCGGACGATCCTGTACGTATTCTTAATGCTATGGTTGAAAGCTTTGACCTCAGTTCATTTCATAAATTGTATAAGGAGTCTGGGCGTTCTGCCTATCACCCACGAATGATGCTCAAAGCTGTTTTGTATGCCTATATGAACAATATCTATTCCTGCCGTAAGATAGAAAAGTCTCTGCTGCGTGACATTCATTTCATATGGCTTGCCGGTTATGAGAAACCTGATTACCGGACTATAAACCGTTTCCGTAACCGTGTCAAGGATGAGATAAACGGAATATTCATCCAGATAGTCCTTATCCTTGCCTCCAAAGGATTCATAAGTCTTGATGTTGAATATGTTGACGGCACAAAGATTGAATCAAAAGCCAACAGATACACCTTTGTATGGCGTAAGAACGTAGAACGTAACCGCGCCCGGCTTCTTGAAAAAATACGTATTCTTCTACAGCAGATTGATGATGTCGTGGCACAGGAGAATGCCTGCATTGAGAATACCGCTACAGAGTTTACCCCTTCCATGCTGACAGATATGATATCAGAGTTAAAAGCCTCCCTTGAAAATGTCCCAACCGCATCGGATAAGGAAGAAAAGAAAACGAAAAGACAGAAGGCAAAGCAAATCAATCTATTGGAATCACACTGCAAGAAACTTGCCGAATATAACAGACACATGAGAATACTCGGCAAACGGAATTCTTATTCCAAAACAGATCCTGATGCTACATTTATGCATATGAAGGAAGACCCTATGGGAAACGGGCAATTAAAACCGGGATATAATCTGCAAATCGGAACCGAAAACCAGTTTATGCTCGATTTTGGACTCTACCCTAATCCTACAGACACCTTTACATTGATTCCTTTTGAAAATTCGTTTCATGAACGTTACAGCCGTTTCCCATTAGAAGAGATTGCCGATTCCGGTTATGGCTCGGAGGAGAACTATAGTTTTATGGAAGAAAACGGTATAGAGGCGTATGTCAAGTACAATTTCTTTCATAAGGAGCAAAGAGCAGACAAATATGTGACAAATCCTTTCAAACAGGAAAACCTATATTATAACCAGGAGAAAGATTATTATGTCTGTCCCATGGGGCAACATATGAAGCGGACAGGTGTACGGCATTATAAAACGGAAAGTGGATATATTGCAGAAAGCATCGCCTATAGGGCTGCAAGATGTGAGGGATGTCCTCTCAGATGTATGTGTTTCAGCTCAAAATCACCAGGACGTACCATAGAAGTCAATCACAGGCTGAAAGAATATAAACAAAAAGCGCGTGAAAGGCTTATCTCAGAGAAAGGTATCAAACATAGAGGGCAAAGATGCATAGAGCCTGAAGCCGTCTTTGGACAAATCAAATACGACATGGGATACAAAAGGTTCAGGCATTTTGGAAAAGACAAGGTCACAATGGACTTTGCCTTCTTTCCATTGCTTTTAATATAAAGAAAATGTGTGCTAAAATCAAGAATGAGAAGATGACAGACAAAAATTATCAAAATATAAGGGTGGCATAAGCCATCTACGGCATATTATACCACCAGAAAGCATGGACACAGGGAAAAATGAATCATACTCTATGAAAAATGAGAAACCGATGGTTCTATAACGAAAAAGAGGATGCATCATTTTGACACATCCTCATATGGCATTGGGAATCAAGGAAGATGAATTTTCAGTTTGATAGGGCGGCATATGCAGATGTATACTTCTAGATAATTCTCGTGAAGTGAAAGAAGAAATACCCATTGAACTTTATAAAAAAGACTTTGTAATTACATCATATTAGTTTGTCTTTTAATCCTGCAAGGAGTGTTGTATCCCTTGCAGGATTTTTTTGTAATCACTAGAACTTATATGTATTTTTCGTTCATAGTGTATGATTTGTACATATTTGAGTGATATTTTCTATCTTTTGCCCGTATCGTATTCGTAAATGACTTTATTACTTCTGATATTTGTTATCAAAAATAAATGTTTAATATAGTATTATGAAAGCTACGGTATTAATAGGAAGTTTGATTCTTTTATCTGCATGTACAGAAGGTAGGGTTGAAAGTGTAAATCATGAGAACGAATTCGTTGAGAATATTGTCTCAAAAATGACAATCGATGAAAAGATTGGGCAAATGCTACAGGATGCTCCTTATAATGAAAGACTTGGTATTCCAAGAATGATGTATAGTGAATGTCTGCACGGATTATGGTTGGAAGGCGCTACAGTTTTTCCTCAGGCTATAGCTTTAGGTTCTACTTGGAATCCTGAGTTGATAAAAAAAATGACATCATATATAGCTAAAGAAGCAAGAGGGATTGGTGTTACTCATTGTTATTCTCCGAATCTGGATGTCAGCATAGGAGATGCCAGATATGGACGTATTGAGGAATCGTATGGTGAAGACCCTTATTTGGTTAGTCGTATGGGGGTAGCCTTTATAAAAGGTCTTCAAGGAGAAGGAGATGAATATTTAGATGAAAATCATATAATTGCTACTGCCAAACATTTTGTTGCATATCCGGAAAATCGTACAGGATTGAATGGAGCTTTCTCGGATGTGTCGTTAAGAAGACTGTATGAGATACATTTCCCTTCTTTTGAGGCAGCTGTCAAGGAAGCCAGGGTAGGAAGTTTGATGCCGGCGCATCAGGATTTAAATGGTGTACCATGTCATGCAAACTCATGGCTGATTAATGATATATTGCGCAAGGAATGGGGGTTTGATGGTTTTCTTATATCTGATAACACCGATGTCGGACGTTTACGTACAATGCATAAAATTGCCAGCAACAAAACAGAAGCTGCCGTTCTGGCTATGAAAGCCGGTGTTGATATGGAATTGGTTATAGGAAAAAATCCGGATCAACTTTCTTATACAATGGATGTTCTTGAAGATACTATTCTTAAAGACAAATCTTTGATGAGGTATGTTGACGCTAATGTTAAGCGTATCATTGCTGCAAAATATCGTCTAGGTATGTTTGATAGTGCCCCTGCAATTTCAAATGATATGATTGTTGAAAGTAGCGAAGAAGCACAGCAATGTGCACTTGATGTTGCCCGTAATGCAGTTATTCTGCTAAAGAATGATAAGAATATTCTTCCTTTGGATAAATCGAAAATAAAGTCTATTGCTGTTATTGGCCCTAATGCTTCAGAAACCATAAGGAATAACAGATATATTCAGACTGGAAGTTATTCCGGTATGCCACCTTATTATACATCTGTTCTGGAAGGAATCAGGAATAAAGTTGGCGATAAAGTTAAAGTAAACTATGCAGAAGGTTGTGACTTCTTTTCAAATTCTAAAGCAGGATTTTCACAGGCTGTAAATGCTGCGCGTAATTCGGATGTTGTTGTTCTCGCAGTTGGAGGTTGCTCGTTGACTTGTGGTGAAGGTCACGACCGCGATGATATAAATCTTGTAGGTGTACAGAGTGAATTAATTGAAGCAATATCAAAAACAGGCAAACCTATTGTTATGATTATGATAAATGGTCGTCCTCTGGATATTGAGAAAGAAGTAGGAATGGTCGATGCTTTGATTGAAGGATGGTATCTTGGTATGCGTACCGGTGATGCTTTGGCAGACGTTATTTTTGGAGACTATAATCCGGGTGGAAAGCTTACAGTTTCTTTCCCACGAAATGTAGGACAACTTCCTGTAACATATTTGCAGAAGCCTGATTTTGTAGGTTCAGGTAAAGGTCAGTATCAGGATTCTTCCAAAGAACCTTTATTTCATTTCGGTTATGGTATGAGTTATACCAAATTTGAATATTCAGAGCCTGTGTTATCTTCATCAAGAATAAAGGTCGGTGAAAGTGTAAAACTTAAGATTGACGTTAAGAATATTGGTGAGTATGATGGTGACGAAATAGTTCAGGTATATATTAAAGATGATTATGCTTCTGTAGGCAGATATAACAAGATGCTTAAGGCTTTCGATAGAGTACATATAAAGAAAGGAGAGACCAAAACAGTAGAATTTGAGCTCACTCCTGATAAATTTGAATTATATGACGTTAATATGAAAAAGACAATTGAGCCAGGAACATTTACAATATTTGTTGGCTCATCATCTCGTGAGCAGGATCTTAAACAGATTGTATTGACTGTAAAATAGTTTTCAATAGGTAACAATAATATTTATTTATGATTGGCAAATCAAGATTATTTTTGGTTTTTATTACATGTTTTATAGCTGTTCATGCATCATCGCAAACCAAGGTTACAGACTTGGTTTGCGAGTATATGCATAATCCAGTAGGAATAGATATAAAAACGCCGAGGCTCAGTTGGAAGCTGATATCTGATAAACACAATATTTCTCAGAAAGCGTATGAAATCAAGGTAGCATATTCTGAGAAAGATCTTAAAGCAAACAATAACTTATTATGGCATTCAGGAAAGGTTGAGTCTTCTGCTTCTATTCATGTTCAATATCAAGGTCATCCAATACCATCTTTTAAAAAAGTTTATTGGACTGTAAGAATATGGGATAATAAAGGAAAATTATCTTCCTGGAGCGAACCCTCAACATGGGAAACAGGAGTTATGGATGATGAACAATGGAACAGGGCATCATGGATTTCAGTACATGATGAAGGTAAAATAACAACTTCACTTCCTTCACAATACTATCGTTATGATTTTAATATTGAGAAGAAAGTTAAGCAGGCAAGAGTCTATATAACTTCATTAGGAACATATAAGTTGTTTTTGAATGGTTCAAAAGTAAGCAATTATATATTTGGTCCAGGTTGGACAAGCTATCATGAACGTTTGCAATACCAGACATACGATGTAACGGAAATGCTGGATAAAAATAACGCTGTAGGTGTTATGCTTGGTGACGGTTGGTATAGAGGACGTATGGGTTGGCAGAACGACAGGGCATATTATGGCGATCGGTTGGGATTGCTTTTTATGATGCATCTTATATATTCAGATGGTACTGAAAAATGGATAACTTCAAACAAGGATTGGAAATGGTCTTATGGACCGATTATGTGGTCAGATCATTATGATGGTGAATGTTATGATTTGAACAAGGAACTTACGGGTTGGAATCTTGCTGATTACAATGACGGAGAGTGGCATAAAGTAGAATTGTTGGATGTTACTAAAGATAATCTAGTAGCCAATGTAAATGAACTCCCTAAGATTATTAAGGAACTTAAACCAATAGATGTGTTTACTTCTCCTAAAGGGGAATTAATAGCCGATTTGGGACAAAATATAGTCGGTAACATTCGTCTGAAAGTTAAGGGACTTCCAGGAGATACTATAATAATGAGGTATGCAGAAGTCCTTGATAATAATCGGAATTTCTATACAGCAAATCTTCGAAGTGCAAAAGCTACAGACTATTTGATATTGAATGATGAGTCGGAAGTCGTTTATGAACCGAACTTTACTTTTCATGGTTTCAGATATGTTCATTTGCAGGGATTGCGTAATCCACTTTCCAAGGATGATTTGACAGGTCTTGCCATACATTCTCCTATGAGAGAAACCGGTCATTTTGAGTGTTCTGATTCCTTATTGAACAGACTACAGAAAAATATAGAATGGGGACAGAGAGATAATTTCCTCGATGTGCCTACAGACTGTCCTCAACGAGACGAACGGTTGGGATGGACTGGCGATGCTCAAGTATTCAGTATGACAGCAGCCTATAATTTTGATGTCGCGACATTCTATACCAAATGGCTTAATGATCTGGCTGCAGACCAGCTTGAAGACGGTAGGGTACCCGTTGTAATACCTGACGTAGTTCCAAAATTAAAAGGAAGTGCCGCCTGGGCAGATGCTGTGATAATAGTTCCATGGACAATGTATAGGGTATATGGTGACATACGTATTCTTGAAGAACAATATTACAGCATGGTAAAATGGGTGGAATACATGGCGAAAAAGGCTGGTAAAAGTTATCTGTGGAAAAATGATTTCCATTGGGGAGATTGGCTTGCTTTCACATCAACAAGGTCAGATTATCCTGGAGCTACAACAGAAAAAGACTTGATTGCCAATTCTTATTTCAGATATAGCTCAATGCTGTTATCAAAAATAGCCTCTATTATAGGAAAACATGAGGATTCACGAAAGTGGGCTGAATTGTCAGAAAACGTGAAGAGTGCTTTTATTAAAGAGTTTGTCACTCCAAACGGACGATTGGTATCACATACCCAGACAGCATATCTGCTGGCATTGTCTTTTGACATGTTGCCTGATTCTCTTAAACCAAATGCGGCAAATTATCTTGCTCAGGATGTGGAAAAGTTCAAACATCTTACTACAGGTTTTGTAGGAACTCCATTATTGTGTAACGTTTTGTCTGATATTGGTCGGGATGATTTGGCTTTTATGTTATTGATGCGTAAAGAATATCCATCCTGGTTGTATCCGGTAACAAAAGGTGCAACTACAATATGGGAAAGATGGAACTGCATACTGCCTGACGGTTCTTTCCATCCTATGGGTATGAACAGTTTCAATCATTATGCCTACGGGGCAATAGGTGAATGGATGTATAGCTATATTGGAGGAATAAAATCTAATCCTGAATATCCGGCTTACAAATACTTCACACTATCTCCTCATGTTGGAGGTGGGCTTAATTATGCTAAAGGTGAACTTATTACCATGTATGGCAAGATATTGTCTTCGTGGAATATTACTAGAGGGATTTTTAACTATGAGATAGAAATACCATGTAATACATCTGCTAAAGTAGTCTTGCCAAATGCTAAAGTTTCAGACGTAATGATAGATAATAAGGCTTTGGTAAACAATAAGTCTTTAGACTTTAAAGCAGAAGGAAAAAATGTAATAATTGAATTAGGCTCTGGAATGTATAAAATTGAATATAAATATAACAATTGAAGAAATAGATGAAAAGATTTTTTTTAACGGTAGGATTGTTTTGTTCGGTTTGTAATTTCTGGGCACAGACATTAAAACACCCTGTAATTTGGATTACTGAGGAAGAAAGACCGGCATTAATTGATAAAATAAATAATTGTGACTGGGCAAATGATATTTATGTTCAGTTGCGACACAATGTAGATTCTGTTCGTAATAATTATTTCTCAAATCCGGATTCTTTATATAAGGCAATACCCGCATTCGGAGGAGAAATGCCAAAGCATAATGCTTTGTTGACCAATATTGCAGAGTCATCAATGTTGTACTATATTACTAAAGATGAGTCTTATGCCAGATATTCTGCTGATGTTTTGTGGTATTACCTGAGTAAATTATCCAAATTGACCCCACAGACAACACAGGTAATGGGAGATTCGTTTTATGATCCGCGTACATGCTATAATATGCTGGCTACAACATACGATTTCATATACAATTATCTGAACTCAGGAAAGACAGAAATTTATGATGTGACTTCAGGCAATCACATAAAATATGATGATTCGGTTTCACAGAAGGCATTTGCCAATATAGTAGGTAATATACTTCAGGAATATGGACGTCCTGACAAACATGGACACATAATCTCAAACCATCCAATACTTACTGCTCCCGGTGCATTATATTCAATCCTTTGTATAGAGGATGACAAAGAACGTGAACGACTGTTCGATGTGTTCTGGAACAAAGGAACATGGCATCAGTCTTCTTTTCAGCATACCATACTTCCAATGTTCTCCAGTCAGGGTGTATGGCCGGAGTCATTAAGCTATAGCTATATGCCTAACATCTCTTTGATTCTTAATATAGTTGACAGAATCAAGCCGGAGATGAATGTAATAGCAGATAATATGCATGTTTTTGAGGGTACATTCCTTTTTGAAAACCTTAGAAACCCGGACAGACGTTTTGTGCGTTATGGAGATTCAAAGAGAACTGTCGACCTTACAGAACATAATTATCTATATATCCTGGATATTGCCAAACGTAATAATCTGAAGACACTTCAGAAAGATGCAGAGTTGGCTCTATTGCAGAAGTATGATGCTGAAGGAGGCAGACAACCCAAAATAAGTGACCAGCAATATGATAATGCGAGTTATCTTAAGTTGTTCTGGGGACATAATCTTCCAGACAAGAAAATTGAAAAGTTCAATTATACTCCTACTGTGATTATTAAGCATGCCGGTGTAGCTCTTCAAAGAAACTATGTTGAAAAAAACAATGTGGATTATGGTCTTTGTGGTATAATTGGCGGAGCACATTATGTTCATTCACATCTTACGGGTATAGCGATGGAACTTTATGGTGCCGGATATGTAATGGGACCTAATGCCGGTCTTCCACTTACCGTTGCTGAAAGGCAAATTCCTCTTCATGAACACTATTTCCGTTTATATGCCGGTAATAATACGGTTGTTGTCAATGGCACTTCTCATGGTCTTGACGAAGGTTCATGGAAAGGAAAGGCTAATGTATTTCAGAATACAGTCGAGAATATAGCATGTGAACCTGCACATTTGCAGCAACCTGTATCAGACAACTTCAGTTTTGCAACGCAATATCTTAATGATACTGTAAATAATTGTATTCAGGAACGTACCTTGGCTGTAGTTCGTACAAGTGATACCACAGGATATTATTTTGATATGTTCAGGTCTGAATCTAAGTCAGAAAATAAATTTCATGACTATATTTATCATAATGTCGGTGACAGAGTCTCTTTTGCAGGTAGTGATGGTAAATCAATAGATGTAGAAATCACTGACAGGTATAAGAATGATATTGGTGATGTGGTTAAATCACCGGGATGGAGATTTTTTGAAGATACAAAAACTACAAAGCCTGTTTCTGACGAAGTTAAAGTTAGGTTTGATATAGATTACGACAATAAGTACATGCATGTATTCTTCCCAGCAGGTACGGAAAAGGAATTTACCAAAGCCATTGCTCCTCCTACACGTGAAGCTAAGAATGGATATGTAAAGAAGAATACACCGGTGATGGTGGTCCGCCAAAAAGGAGAGGCGTGGAACCACCCTTTCGTTGCCGCTTTTGAACCGTCAGGAAATGAAAAATCAAGTATCGTATCTACTGAACAGTTGACTTACAAGGATAAAGTTGTAGGTATGAAAGTGGTTACTGAATTGGATAAAAATACTATTACAGATTATATCATCTGTATGGATAGTGATAATGGTAAATTTATAGACAAGAAACTTGGAATTGAGTTTGAAGGACGTTTTGGTATAGTGAGAATAGGCAGTAATTCAAATGTTTATTTGTATATAGGTAAGGGAAAGCAATTATCATTTAAGGAGTATAAAGTTCAGGCTGATTTCTCAGAAAAAGTATTTAAACAGTTCTGAATGTCGTGTCTAACTTGTTTTTTGAACAAATAAATATAATATTATGTCAAAAACAAAAGTATTGGTAGCTGCCGTCATTGCAGCTGCAGCATTAGGTTCGTTATATTATTTTACCGGTAGTAGTACAGAAAAAACATTGGAACCGGTGTTCGTTTCAAAGGAAAAACAGATTACCGAGAAACTGTTGATTGATTCAGTTTGGGCAGCAAACAGAGTATTTTTTGATCTTAAAACTGTAGGTGATACTCAGTTTGTGGCTTATTATGACAAAAACAGAATGATGACAGTTGCCAGCAGAAAGATTGGTGATAAGGACTGGAATAGGAAAACATTACCAAATAAGTTGGAATGGGATTCTCATAATCTTGTGACTTTAGGAATAGACAAGCAAGGTTATATTCATGTATCAGGTAATATGCATGCAGTTCCAATGATATATTTCCGTAGTACAAAGCCGTACGATGTTCAGTCAATGGAACAGGTGAAGTATATGGTTGGCGAGAAAGACGAACAGAGAGTGACATATCCAAACTTTTTCAATAATGCCGACAACGAGTTGTTCTATGTCTATCGTTCAGGTGGTAGCGGTAGTGGCGACATCTTCGTCAATAAATATAATGTTGAGAAGAAGGCTTGGGAGAGATATTTCAGCGAAGCACTTTTCAGAGGAATTAATCCTGAAACAAAGGAAACACGTTCCGCATATCATACTCTGACTATTGATAATGATGGTGTAGCCCATATCACTTGGATGTGGAGATGGACTCCCCAAGTTGCGTCATGTCATCAGCTTTCATACGTAATGTCGAAAGATCTAAAACATTGGTATAATATCGAGGGTAAGGAAGTGAAATTACCTTTGGTTCCAGATATGGAGGAAGTGATAGTAGATAATGTTCCATCTGAAGGAGGTTTGCACAATGGTAAATATAAAATGATTCTTGATAAGGACAAGAAACCTATTATTGCTTACTCTAAATACGACGAGAAGGGATTCACTCAGTTATATTTGACTAAATTCATTGACGGAAAATGGATGTCAAAGAAGATTAGCGACTGGACATTCCGTTGGAAGTTTGTAGGTGGAGGTGATAAAATGACACCTGGATGCAATTTCAGTTTTGTTGGATTCTCGGAAAATGGAAATCTTGTAATAGATTGGAGTAATGAGACCGGACAGAAAGGTATCTATGTAGTAAATCCGGATACGTTTGAATTTGTAAACGAGAATGATACATATACCACTCAGTATCCTTTAGCCATAAAGCAGAAGGAAATCTCCGAACTTAATATTCAGATTAAGGATGATGATACATATAGAGCATCCAATGGTGTTCAGTATGTCTTGAAATGGGAAACAGAAAAAGTAAGTCATCGTGGCAGTGCTCCAGAAGTCATTCCTGATGGCCCGGTTGTACCGTTGTATCTATTTGGTTTGAAATAATTTTTTCTCATAATTAAAAACGTAAATATCTCATAACTTGTGACAGATTCCGGTAATTCTAATTTCATAATAAAGGGATAAAAATATAATTAAAGGTTAAGAATTAGGTTTGATTTATTTTCACATCTTTCACAGTGTTACCGGAATCAATGTCGCAAGTTATTATTGTTTAATCTTAATATTCCTACATGAAACATCTGTTAGTTACAATATTTTTACTACAGTTCCTATCTATATGTAATTTATATTCTATAAATGTAAATCCACCGGTTGGAAAAATTGCAATTGTTGCTGATGGCAACTCTCCAGATCCTGACGACTTGGGAGGTACTGCTGTAACCTTAGCTCTTTTAAGAGCTGCAGGACTCGAAGATCGCTTAGTACATTATTCACACAGCTGCGATTTGGTTAGACCTGATAGAATTAGTTCTGAGGCAGAAAAGGAGCGTCATCTGATGATGCAGCTTAGTTGTGACATTACAGCCCGCAGATGGGGAGGGTTTGAACATATTACATTTTATGATGCTAAATGGCAAACGGAAGAAACTGTGTGTCAGTTGCGTGATGCGATAAATTCTGCCACTACTGATGAACCTTTATGGATTATAGAGGCAGGTGAACCTGATATAATAGGTTTTGCATTGAGTGTTTCAGATAAGTCAAAACATAGGTTTGTTAAGGTTGTAACCCACCACTCGGCGAATGATGATTCAGGTGATTTTTATACTTGGCAACAGATTCTTGATTTTGGGGTAGAAGAGGTTCGCATTCCGGATCAGAATATTAATCTTCAAAACAAACTTTCTGATTGGGATTGGGCTCGTGACCATGAAGATGATCGTATTCAAGGATTATGGCTTCAAGGTAAACTGGCTGAAACTGATAATGTTGTCAAATTTCAGAGAGGTAAGTTTGATTGCTCAGATGCCGGTATGGTCATATATTGGATTACCGGTGCAGGAGAAAAGGGACTGAAAGAAGTAACTTCCCGACAGGTAAAAGACTTTTTACTTAATTATATTGAAAAAGAAAAATCTAATTAGTTAACGATGAAAAGGATAGTATTTATATTGATTCTTCTAATATCCACATGTAAATTATTTTCTCAGCATTGCGAATGCAATACTATTAATTACACTTATTGGATGCTTCAGAAAGAATGGAGCAATGGACTTAAAGCGTTACCGGATGTAAGTACCAATTTAAAGGAGTTTCATTCACAATATTATAAGAATAAAAAACAGTGGGATGCCGTTTTTGCATGGCTTGCAAATACAGACCTTCTTAATATTCCTGCAGGAAAGTATCCGATTCCTGAAACGGAACTTACGGCTAATATTGAAGATAGCTCGAATCAGCCTCTCAATAAGCGTGGAACAGAATCTCATTATCATCATATTGACTTGCAGTACGTAGTGAAAGGCACCGAACGGTTTGCTCTACTGGACCATGAGACCTCATATCCTAACAGGGCATATAAACTAGATATAATAGGATATTCATACGATGCGTCAAAGGCAATGTTTATAGATTCAACTCCGGAACGTTTCTTCCTGTTTTTCCCATCCGACTGGCACATAGCGAAAATACAGACAGATAAGAAAGGCCAGAATATCAGGGTAGTTGTTATAAAGTTGGATTACATAAAATAAAATATTTACAATGAGAAAAATTCTAATAATAATAATTGCTGTAATAAGCGTATCTTTTGTTACAGCACAGGATCTGAGATTCTCGTCGCTGAAATGCGAAATGATGGAATCTCCTATATCGGTTGATACATCCCATCCTACATTTTCATGGATTGTACAGGCTGATGGCTTTGACAGAAACCAGTCTGCATACGAGATAATTGTAGCGACGGATATTGACCGTCTCACATCCCGTAAAGCAGATATGTGGAAATCGGGTAAAATCAAGTCTTCGCAATCTGCTTTTGTGAGATATGCGGGAAAAAGTCTGAAACCCTTGACTTCTTATTATTGGATGGTAAGAATATGGGATGAAGATGGCAAGTCTTCCAAGTGGTCTGAACCGGCTAAGTTTGAGACTGGTCTTATGGACGATGAGTCACAGTGGCATGAAGCAAAATGGATAACTCTGAGCAATGATTCAAGGAAGTCAGAACATCGTTTCCGTGAATTTAAGACAGGAGCAATGAAGGAACCTGTAATGGTTACAAGCCAGCCTGTGGGATATTTCAGAGATGAGGCTGTTCTGGATAAAGAGATAAAATCTGCCCGTGCATATATTTGTGGTTTGGGATATTATGAACTTTATATCAATGGAAAGAAAGTAGGCAATCATGTTCTTGATCCGGCACCATCAAATTACGACAAACAAGCCTATTACGTGGCATACGATGTTACCGGAAATCTTTCCCCGGGAAAGAACACCTTGGGAATAATCCTGGGAAACGGTTTCTACGGACAGAATATATCATGGAAAAACAATCCTGAAGCAGATAAAAACCTGTCTTTTGGCGCACCTGCTGCAAGAATGGTTGTTAAAGTGGAATATACAGATGGAACCGGCCAATATATTGTTACTGATGGTGAATGGAAGAATTCAACGGGGCCGATAGTTTTTGATAATATTTATGGCGGTGAGATATATGATTCACGTTACAGCATCGAAGGATGGAACCGCAATGGTTATAATGATTCTCAATGGACAAATACTTCTGTCATAACTCCTGAAATTAAGAAAGTAAGTGCTCAGAATATGCCGCCTATCAGAGTTCTTGAAGAGATAAAACCAGTAAGGATGTTCAAGGCTTCAGATGGCAAATGGATTATCGATTATGGAAAGAACATTGCCGGATGGGTAAAGATTAAGGCGAGTGGTAAGGCTGGAGATGTACTTAAAATCAGTACATACGAGTGTCTGACACAAGATGGAAAGGATGTATTTGCCGGTTCTACCGGTGGAAGTGCCAATGGTATGGCACAGTGGTTCAAGTACATTTTCAGTGGTAATGGAATAGAAGAGTGGGAACCGCGTTTTTCATACCATGGATTCCGTTATGCGAAAGTAGATGAAGGTATAGAAGGTAGGCCGGCTGAAGAGATGGTCACAGCTGTACTTGTAGCAACAGATATACAGCAGAATGGTAGTTTCTTATGCTCTGAACCACTTTATAATAAGATGGACACAATAAGCCGTCTGACAATTGTGGATAATATACATGGTATTCCGGAAGATTGTCCGCACAGAGAGAAATGCGGCTGGTTAGGTGATGCTCATGCATTTTGCGAATACGCTTTGTATAACTACGATATGCTTAATTTCTACAAGAAATACATGCAGGATATACGCACTCAGTGCCGTCCGTCCAAAGCAGGCGATAAGTCCGGAAAAATATTTCGTGTGCCTACAATGATTGCTCCCGGTAAACGTACATCAAATGTCGCTCTTATTGACTGGGGAGTAGCTACAGTATATTTGCCTTGGTATAACTATATCCATTATGGAGATGACTCAATGATTAAGGAATTCTATCCTACCATGAAAGAACTTATGGAGTATTACCTTACATTTAAGGATAAAGACGGTATTATGCAGAATGGTATGGGAGACTGGTGTCCTCCACTTTGGGACAGGAAAAATAATCCGTCAGCAATGGAATGTCATCCTGTAATATCTGCCAATGCCTATTTTTACGATGTTCTGGGTATAATGGCCCGTTTTGCAAAGATGAATGGTGATGATGATTATGCCAATAAGATGCAGACAGAACAGAAACAGCTTTTTGATGCTTTCAATAAGGCATATCTCAAACGCATACCGTTGTCCGGTGCCTTATGGTACGGCAGTCAGACTGCTACTGTTATGGCTCTTCGTTTCGGCATGGTACCTGAAGATAAGATTAAGGATGTAGTAGAAGGTCTGGTATATGATATTGAGGCTGTAAAAGGAATGCATCACGCAGTGGGAATACACGGTATGCGTTATATATATACAGTGTTGGCCGAGCATGGATTTAGCGATCTTGCTCATACCATACTTACTATACCTACATTCCCAAGTCAGACCTATATTATGAATTATGGCTTTACTACATGGCCGGAACGCCAGTTCTACTGGGATATGATGCCGCAATTGTCGAACTCTCTTAATCACCCTATGCACAGTGGATTTGCCGCATATTTCTATGAAATGATTGGAGGAGTACAAAGCAGCCGTCAAGCACCGGGATATAAGGAATTCTGTGTTAATCCCGTTTCACCTTCCGGTATGACATTTGCCAAAGTTACAGTGCCAACAGTCTATGGAAATATCAACTCTGCATGGGAAAAGAAAGATGATGAGTTCGTATTGAATGTGTCAGTGCCTTTCAATACCAAGGCTAATGTCAGTATATCCAAAGAACAATATGACAGCTTGAAAATCAATGGCAGACAAGTATCAGACATTCCTTCTATAAAATATGATTCGGAAAATCAGATACTTGTATTAGGTTCCGGCGATTATAAACTTATAACCAAGAATTAACAGAAGATGAAAAAACTCTTATCAGCAATATTTATTGCAGTATCCGGTATCAGTAGTGTATCGGCAGCAAAACTTCAACATCCTTGTTTGCTGTTTACTCAGGATGAAGTACAGCAGATGCGTGAAAAATCACTCTCCACACAATGGCTTAAAGATATGCGTGAAGTGGTAGTAAAGGATGCCGATTCCATGCTCTCGCTTCAGACAGAACCATATCTTCTGGAGGATGAAAGCAAACATCTGTATTTTGGAATAGCGGGTCGAGGTGTTCAGGTAAATGTCCTGAATTTAGCTCTTGCCGGTTATCTGACAGGTGAGCAGAAATACATTGAAAAAGCAAAAGAAGTCCTGTTGGCAGTTGTACGCCAGACAGAACCTGATAATAACAAGAATTGGGAACACCATCATCAGGCATCCGATGCCGCACAGGGAGTGGTTCTCGGTTATGATATGCTATATCCATATATGTCTGATTCAGAGAGGGCAGAAGTTTTGGATGAGATAGAAAAGTTTGGAAAGTATCTATACGTATCTGCCGGTGTATGGGGAACTTTTGATAAAGGCTCTACATCGTGTAATCACAATTCTGTACATCACGGAGCCTTGGGACTTTGTGCTCTTGTAACAGGAAATCATCAGGAATGGCTTGACCGTGCCATACAGCGTACTGAGGGGTTCTACACATATTGTGCCGATGAGACTGGTTATGTTACAGAAGGACATCACTACCTTTCATACGGATTTGGAGGTGCATTCCCTTTTACTCAGGCTCTAAAGAATCTTACAGGTTATGATTTATTTGAGAAGTATAAGTCTCTGATAAGTCAGGCTGGCGAACAAATCCTTTGGAATCTTCTTCCTGATGGAGGTATGACTGTGTTGAACGACAGCTATAGCGGACCTGTAGGAGAGACCGTTGCATATAGTGCAATGCTTTTCAATAAACCGCAGCAGCTATGGGCATGGCTTAAGTTTGCGGAAGATATTCCCGGACAGAAAGAAATGAACTATTATGAGAAAAGGGCAAAGTTTTATCTCGGTTTAAGCTATACAAAGCGAGGTAAATATTTCAGTGCCCCATACGGATTGCCTTATACACGGTTTTTCCTTTTTCTGCCTGATGCCCAATATACAGCAACAGAATCTCCTGAAGTAGGAAAAACTCCGTTGACGAAAGTTTTTCAGAGTGGACGGCTCTTTATGCGTAGCGGGTGGAACGATACAAATGACGCTCATGTCTCATTCACCTCAGGATATGACTTTCATCATGGACATAATCACCGCGACGAAAACTCTTTTACGTTCTATTCATTGGGTGAAACATTCATAAACGACCCTATTTATTGGCCGAAATACAGCAACTGCCATTCTACGCTTGGTATAGACGGAAAGGAACAGTTTGTTCAGTTTGGCGAGGTTTACAATCCTAAAGCCAGTATGACAGAAGGGCGGATTCAGACAGTCCGTGAAGATGAAAACGGAGTTTTTGTACGTGGTGAGGCAAAAGGCGCATACGATTATAAAGAAGGTATAGACTATTCGAACAGAAAATTGTATTTTGTACGTAATGCTCCATATTCACCATACGTGATTTTCCGTGACGATGCAGCAATGCGTGATGCGTCTGAGGTTGAATTTGTTTCACGACTCATCACTAAACCTGAACATAAAGTAACTTCTGAAGGCAAAGCAGCAATCATTACTACTTCTTCAGGAGCTAAAGCAATGATACTTACATATAGTGGTGATACGCAAGTAAATGTTGTAAATGATGATATGCAAGGTGAGACATTCTTTGCACAGGTTAATGGTGGAGATTTCCTTTGTACGGATTATTTTAAACGACTGAGTTCTACTGTAATAGCTGTCAATCCACGTTTCACTACTATTGTTATACCATATTTTAAAAAAGAAGAACTACCAACTATTAGAGTAGAACGTCGTGCTGATGATATAATATGGACACTTAGTTTTTCTTCTGGTGAAAAACATTTAATTACTCTTACAGATTCTGATATATCGGTAGTTGCGATATAGCATATTTCTGTCAAAATGAACAATAATTTATAAAATGATGTGATATTACATTTTAATGAACGAATACTAATCAAGAAACAAATGGTTGCAAATGTAAATTAGCAAAATAATTAATGTAATAAGGTAAATGTCTTTAAAATGAAAAAACATCTTCTTTTCTTATTTTTATTTGTTGTAACCAGTGTTATGGCATCAGTTAGTCCGAAATGGATTTGGATAGATAATAATGATGCTCCAAATACATGGGCATGTTTCAGAAAAACATTAGACATAGACAATGTCCCTTCATCTGAAGTATATGCCGATATTGCTGTTGACAGTAAATACTGGTTGTGGGTTAATGGTCAACAGGTTATTTTCGAGGGAGGTCTTGCTGGTTCTCCAAGCCAGGCGGGAAAATGGGACAGAAAGTCAAAGATAACACCAAGCAACACATGGTTTGAAAGAGTAAATATCCAACCATATCTGAAGAAGGGTAAAAACGTTATTTCTGTTTTGACATGGTATTGGGGCAGGGAAACTCATAAAGGTACATATATCAAGAAAAGAGGTGGTTTTTTGTTCTCATCAGTAATAAACGGTCAGAACATTTCATCGGATTCTTCATGGAAAGTAAGTCGTCATGTGTCATACGATACAACCGGATGTACCGCTTCTAAAGCTATAGTTTCTTTCAAAATCAAGTATGACGCAAGAAAGAATATGAATGAGTGGTTCATGCCTGAATACGATGATAGTCGGTGGATTAAGGCTACGGTACTTGGAAACAAAGGTGATGCGCCATGGCATAATTTGGTGGAAAGAAACTTCCCAAGACCTGTTAATCATGGGCTTTTGGAATATGCTAACGATAAGGAACTTGGATTTCCTTTTGAAGGAAACGGAAAACCGGTGGTATGTAAGTTACCTTTCAATAAACAGGTTACGCCGTGGCTTGAAGTCGAGTCTCAGGGTGGTGATACGATATTTATAACTACTGATAATCCTAAAAATGCTATAACTGCTCATTATATTACTCGTCCGGGCAGACAGACCTTTGAGTGTTATTCATGGATGAATGGTCATGATGTAAGATATACAATTCCAAAAGGAGTAAAGGTTCTTTCTCTGAAATACAGATGGATGACGGTTGGTGAAATGGCAGGAAGATTCCAGATAGACGATCCTTTTTATCAGAGGCTGTGGGATATGTGTTACAACACATTGTTTGTTTGTGCCCGTGATAATTTTATGGATTGCCCTGACAGGGAAAGAGCCTTGTGGATTGGTGATGTAGCCGACCAGACCAGCTATCTTTTCTATTCAATGGATGATGCTGGACGCAAACTTCTGAGGATGGCAATCATATCTACCATGTGTTTCAGCGATAATAAGGTAATCGGTGCTTTAGGTCCGCTTCGGGTTCGTGAACTTGTATGTCAGAGCCTTCAGTTTATAGCACAGTGTATATGGCTATACTATATAAACACGGGTGACAAGGTAATTCTGTCAGAAGTTTATCCTTTTGTATATGATTATCTTTCATTGTTTCCTATGAAGGAAAATGGTCTTCCTGAATATAGAAAAGGTAAAAGCCCGGATTCATGGGATTGGCTTGACTGGGGAGTGAAAGGAACAATTGATAATGAACCAATTCAGGTTGCTTTCTATTATATGGCTCTTGACAAAGCAAGAGAGATAGCACTGTTACTTGGAAAGTCCGATGATGTAAAATGGTATGAGGATAGGATGAAATCTATAAAGACAAATTATGATAAGTGTTTTTGGCAGAATGGTTTCTATAGCTCAAACCCTGTAAAATTCAAGGATGACCGTGCAAATGCCATTGCTATAGTCTCAGGTGTGGCATCTCCGGACAAATATCAGCAGATTGTTGACAATGTTCTTACAAAGAATTATTATTCCAGTCCTCATTTCGAATGGATTGTAGAGGATGCAATGTGTGTAGCCGGTGAATATGGTAAAGCTTTGGAGAGAATGAAAAAACAATACCAAAGCCAGGTTGACAATAAGAGAATGACAACACTTTATGAGTTTTTCCCTAAAGGAGGTTCATATAATCATGCATGGAATGCTCCAAATGCCATACTGGCAAAATATATTTCAGGAATATATCCTACAAAACCTGGATGGAAAGAGTTTGTTGTAAAACCACATCTGGTTAATTTCAAATCTATCAAGCAGACAGTTCCTTCCATACAAGGAGATATTAATTTGGAAATAATTAAAAACGAAGAACTTTCTCTTGTATTAGATTCTCCAAATGGTACAGGTGCCATCGTATATATTCCAAACGACACTGAATACACTTCAGTTATTGTAAACGGAAGAAATGTATGGAATAAGAATGGTAAGGCTGAGAATATTGAAAATTTAAGTTATTTAGGCGAAGAATCCGATTATGTAGTTTTCAAAATTTTATCAGGTGGAAAATGGACTTTTAAAGCAAAGAAATAAATATGTCCTTATTAATATTCTTATCATGAAGGTAGTAAATTTGTTTGTGTCTGCTGCGCTATTGCTGTCAGGTTGTAGCAATAATGTAGATGAATATATATCAGAAGATTCATTTATGAATCCTCCATCAAGTGTAAAACCACGTACATGGATGCATGCCATGAGCGGCAACATGAGTAAAGAAGGTATGACGAAGGACCTCGAAGCTATATCTGAGGCCGGTATTGGAGGAGTAATGCTTTTTACCGTTACCCATGGAATACCGCAAGGAAATGTCAAGTTCAATTCTCCTGAGTATTACGACATTGTCAAACATGCTGCATCAGAGTGTGAACGTCTTGGCCTGAGTTTCGGCTTTCATAACTGTGATGGCTGGAGTTCAAGTGGAGGCCCTTGGATATCTGCTAAGGAAAGTATGCGTTATGTGGTTTACAGCCAGACTGTCACAGATGGTGGAAAAGTCAGTGTTTCTCTTCCACAACCAACAAAGAGAGAAAACTATTATGAAGACATTGCTGTACTGGCATATCCGGCATTGGAGTCAGATATAATTGATTCACAAGTAAAGTTTGAGGTTACTGCATCGGATGACAAATTTAATACGGATATTGCTTTTGATGGAGTAATGGAGGATATTACTACCATAACACCGGATAAGAATAAACCGGCATATATTGATATCAAATATTCAGAGCCTTTCCCATTGCGGTCTTTTTTTGCCTGTACAAGAACAAAAAAGTCTGATTTGAGACTTATGGCATCTGATAACGGGAAGGATTATGATTTGATAGCAAGATTTCCTGTAGTGCGAACTGGGGTAAGCGAGTGGTGCCAGCAGGGTAATGTAAAGAATGTCAACAAAAGATATTATCGTATCATGACAGACGCTCTTGTTACTATAAGTGAAATAAGTCTCAGCAGTTCGTCACCCATAAATGATTATTTGAATAAAAACGGATTGGGAAGAAAAGAGGATGAGTTTCTTGCTGATAGTAAACAGCCTGCATCTTCTATGATTATAGATAAGAGCAATATTAAAGATCTGACATCATTTTGTGATAATGAAGGAATGCTTTCTACTACTCTTCCGGAAGGCAAGTGGACTATATTGAGAATAGGAGTAACATCTACATCTGCAAGAAACCGTCCTGCTTCAAATGAGGGAAGAGGTCTGGAATGTGACAAGTTCTCAGCTTCAGCTTTGCAAAAACATTTTGATTCTTTCCCCAAACGTTTTATCGACAGTGTTCGTACTGTTTCTCCACAGGCACTACATTATGTCGAAATCGACAGCTATGAAATGGGTGGTCAGAATTGGACTGATGGAATGCTTGATATATTCAAGTCTGAAAAAGGATATGACTTTAAACCTTTTCTGCCGCTTCTCTTAGGTAAATATGTCGATAGTGCAGAAACATCAGAAGAAGTGCTGCGCGATTTTAGAAGTGTATGCAGTAAACTGATGAATGATAACTATTTCAAGGCTTTCGGTGATTTGTGTAAACAGGAAGGCATAGAGTATTATCTTGAACCTTACGGTCCCGGACCTTTTGATTTTCTTGAGGCTGCCGGCACGTGTGATATTCCGATGGGGGAATTCTGGATGGAAGGACGACCTTTGTTCATTGAACCGGCAATAAGTGGTGCTCATATTTATGGAAAGAATATAGTCTCTGCTGAGTCATTTACTGCCACAGATGCTATCAACTGGAAAGGATATCCTGCAATGACTAAGCCTACTGGTGATTGGGCATGGAAAAAAGGCTTTAATGAGTTCATGTTCCACAGGTACGCACATCAGTCTAATACTCATGTTCGTCCGGGTATGACTATGAGTAAATGGGGATTTAATTTCGACCGTACTCAGACCTGGTGGCTTGGAGCCGGTAAATCATGGTTTAAGTATATAGCACGCGGTTCTTATATGCTTCGTATTGGAGTACCAGTAACGGATGTAATGGTATTTGTAGGTGATGCTTCTCCCAATGGTACCTCTAAAGGTACATATTTCCCTTACAAGAGTGATGCTGTGAACTCGGATGTACTTATTAACAGAACATCAGTGAAGGATTCTAAGATAGTATTGCCGGAGGGAACAACCTATCGGTGCCTGGTGCTGAAGAATACGGACCGTATAACAATGCCTACATTGGAACGTTTATGTCAATTGGCGGAAGCCGGTGTACCTGTTTGTGGTGTCTTGCCAGAAAAACTCCTTGGATATAATGAAGATGGAAAAGATTATGTAAAGTTCAAGGAACTTGTTGACCGTATCCGTTCTTGTAGTAATTACTATAAAGAAGGTGATTTTGAGAAGATGGTTCAGGAACAGAATATTCAGCCGGACTTCTCGGTTGCAGATTGTCCTAAAGGAATAGAGATGGATTATGCTCACCGTCATCTGGCAAATGGCTCTGATTTGTATTTCATATCTAATACTGACTCAGTTAACAGAACTTTTGACTGCAGCTTCCGTGTGTCTGGTATGGAACCTGAATTGTGGTTTGCCATGGATGGAAAAATTGAAAAGGCAGATAACTACAGTATCGGAACAGACAGAACAGAGGTTAGTATTAATCTTGAACCACAGGAATCCGTATTTGTAGTATTCCGCAATAAAGCTTTAGTAAATCAGAAGAGTACAGTTAAAATGATAAATCTTGTTTCGTCTGATAATCTTTCTAACGACTGGACTGTTAAGTTTATGCCTGAATATGGATACGATGCTGAAATTAAACTTCCTGAATTGATAGATTGGAGTAAATCCGGGAATGACAAGATAAAGTATTATTCAGGTTCGGCTCTTTATACTAAAGTGTTTAATATTGATGCTGATAAATTATCCAAAGCAAATGAAGCAGTTCTTAATCTTGGCAATGTAAACATTTCTGCAGAACTTTCTGTAAACGGAAATTATATTGGTATAAAATGGATGAAGCCGTACAAATTTGATATATATGAATTTCTGAAACCAGGCGAGAATACGATAGAACTGAATATAACAAATGAATGGACTAACAGATTGATTGGCGACCAGAGATTCCCTGATACAAGCGGTCATAGTCTTAAATCCAAGAGAATGCCTGATTGGTATATCAATAATGAACCTATGCCTGAAACTCAAAGATTGACTTTCGATATAGGGGAATTCTATAATTCTGAAGATTCTCTATTGCCTGCCGGGCTTAGAGGTCCTGTCTGTTTAATCTTAAATTCGGTAAAATGAAAAAGTATATTTTATCTCTTTTGATGTTTTTTGTTGCCTTGTCATCCTTTTCAGGAAACGTATCAGATTTTGGAAAAGCCAAATGGATATGGCTTCAGGAAGACGGACAGCCAAACTCATGGGTAGCTTTCCGTAAAACATTTACTTTGGATTCTGCTCCTGAGAATGTCAAGGCCAATATTGCTGTAGATACTAAGTATTGGTTATGGATAAACGGACAGATGGTCCTGTTTGAAGGCGGGCTTGCTCGTGGAGCTGCCCCAAATACATGCTATTATGATGAGGTGGATTTAAGCGGTTATCTGCAAAAAGGAGAAAATACTATATCCATACTCGTTTGGTATTGGGGAAGAACAAGAAAAACACATGAGGATAGTGGTAAGGGTGGACTGATATTCCATTCGGATATTGATGGATACCAGTTATGTTCAGACTCTTCATGGAAAGTAATCAAGCATCCCGGCTATGATTCGAAAAGTGGAGGAGGTGGTGGTTCTGCCAACAGAGTGAATGCCTACAATATAAGGTTTGATACAAACAAGGCATTGGGTGATTGGACTGATGCTGCCTGGTATTCTTTATCATATAATGATACAAAATGGAATAGTGCTATAGAAAAAGGTCGGGCAGATTGTCTTCCATGGGGTAAACTTGTTCCCAGATGTATTCCACAGTGGAATGATAGAGGGTTGGCAGACTATGTTTCACTCAAAACAGATAATGGAAATATCAGTCTTCCTTATATTAATAATACAGGAAAAGTTAAGGTCATCAGTGCAAAGCTGCCTTTTAACAGACAAGTTACGCCTTATCTTAAAATAAGAGGCGTTAAAGGAGATACTATAACTGTGGATACTGACGATCCTTTCAATCTTCTTCAGTCTGTATATATTACTAAAGATGGTGTTCAGGAGTTCGAAGGATATTCTTGGTTTAACGGACATAATATTGAATATAGTATTCCTTCCGGTGTTGAAGTTCTTGAATTAAAGTACCGTTGGACTGGTCTTGGAGAAATGCCGGGCAACTTTGAATGTAGCGATGAACAACTCACCAGACTATGGTGGATGGCCCGCAATACCCTTTACATTTGCGCTCGCGACAGTTATATGGATTGTCCTGACAGGGAAAGAGGATTATGGATTGGCGATGTTGCCGACCAGACAGGAGCTGTATTCTATACTCTTGACAATGCCGGAATAAAGCTTCTGAAAAAAGCGATAGATAATACTATTGCTTATAGGAATGACAGTATAATTCAGGGATTGGCTCCGGGATTTGGCGATTATAGAGGAAAAAGTAGCGAACTTACAGGACAGAGCCTTCAGTTTATTTCTCAGGGAATATGGCAGTATTATTATAATACCGGTGATAAGGAAACACTTGCAAACGCATATCCTGCCGTAATGGATTATATGCGTTTATGGAATATGATGCCGGATGGTTTGCCAATGCATAGAAAAGGATATGCAAACTGGGTTGATTGGGGTACTGATTCAGATCCTGTTCCTACAAATGTCATATTGTATTATATGGCACTTAAAGCTGTAAAATCAATGGCAGCTGTTCTGGAAAAACCTTCTGATATTGAATGGTGCAATGGGCGTATTGAAAGTATAGAAAAGAATTTCTCCAGAAAATATTGGCGTGGAACACATTATGGAACGGCTGGACAACCATTGGAGGAACGTGTCAGTACATTGGCTGTAATCAGTGGTCTTGCCGATAAGGATAATTATCAGATTCTGGCTGACAGCGTTCTGTTCCCTGTACGCAAGTCAAGCCCTCACATGGAATGGATGGTTGAAGAAGCATTAATCCTTACCGGTAATCATGAGAAAGGTTTGCAAAGAATGAAAGAACGATATGCACCACAAATCTCGGATAAGGAACTTACCACATTATATGAACGTTTTGACGAGAAACGTCCGGGGACACCTAATCACGCATGGAATGCACCTAACTATGTCTTGTCACGATACGTTGCAGGAATAAAAGCAACGGATGTGGCATGGAAAAGTTTCGAGGTACGTCCTTATCTGAATACTTTTGCGTCAGTAAACCAGGTTGTACTAAGTGTAAAAGGTAACATAGTGATGAAAGCTGAGAAAGATGACAACTCTTGCAGATTAGAACTTAAATCACCTGAAGGAACAGTAGCTAAGGTTTATATACCGTTGAATGGTAGAAAGCTTAACAATGTTACAGTCAATGGAAAGACTGTTTGGAAAAATGGTGAAACTATAGTCTCTTTAAAAGATGAATATAGATTTGTAAGCAAGAATGATGACAGTATTTGCTACGAAGTAGGATGTGGAGAATGGAATTTTGTAGTACAAAATGATTAAAAATAATGCATAAAATGAACTTTCTAACTTGTTTCTTTATAGCTTCCATGATGTCTTCATGTAGCGAAAAATCACCTTTAAATGATTACCGTGAAAACGGTCAACAACAGACTGATAATAATGATGATTATGATAACACTGGTCTGGATGATTCTGAACTGGTGAAAGATACTTTGACACTAACGGTAGATTTTACAGATTCTTCAAAAAAGAATTGTAAAATATATAATGTATGGTCTGTGGCAAACAGAATCAGTCCTCAGGCTGGTTCTAACGTAAGAGAGGGGCTTTCCATTAATCTGATAAGAATGCTTGGTGGTATCTTGAAAGATAAAAAACCTTATTATGATTATGATGTCTGCAAGTACAATCAACAGACAGGAAAATATGATTATGATTTCACCCCTTTATTTGCGCGCCTTGATAAGATTGTAAATTCCGGCACTCCTATTCAGCAGTTTGTGTTGGACCAGCCGGACTGGGCTTTCCAACAAGGATATAAGTTTATACCAACAGGTACGAGTGACGGTAAAAACTTCCGTGAGAATGAGAAACAGTCTATATATGGAAACTCTTTGCCTCCATGCGACAAACGGGCATATTCTGGCTTTATCAGTGAACTTATGCGTCGTTTGATAGACAGATACGGACGTGATAAGGTAGCGTCTTGGCAATTTAGAATAGGATCTGAAATAGAAACTCCCGATCACTGGTTTGGTACAAAGCAAGAATTTATTGAACATTTCAAAAATGTTGCAAAGGCTGTCCGCAGTGTTCTTCCGGAAGCGAAAATAGGACCTCATACCAGAGAGTACGATTTTGTTTATACAAAAAACAATTATCTAAATTATAAAGGAGAGAAGGTCACTTCTTTTGCAAGCGAAATACTCAGTCAGTGTAAGGATGAAAATATAAAGATAGACTTTTGGGGAGTATCCGATTATGTGATGGTCAATAACAAAAAATCAAGGAATATCCCTGCCAAGTATGAGGAACTGTTCGGTAAGTTTATCAACGACCCGAATTGGAACTCATCGACTAAATTAGACTTGATGGAGTACTCTTCTATAGTTTCTATGGGGGCAGCGGGAAATACATTCATCAATTGTGTTACCAGTCATACTCCTGTTCTTGAATTATGTCTGACTAACCGGTTCTATAAGTACCATAACAAGGGTTTAAGATATATCTATCGCTGGGGCAACCGTACAGACCAGAAAGAAGCTACACATATCAGGATGGTAAACAAAATGGTTGGTATGCAGGGATATAATGCCACTGTTGAAGGAACTCCAAAGACAGCCGATAACGTTGTGGATGCAATATCTGCTACTTCTGGTAACGGTGACTTTGATGTAATTGTTTATAATTACAATGTGGAGTCTTTTGATTATTCCGACACTGATGAGCCGGTAAATATTATATTGGAGACATCATTGCCTTCGGGTACTAAGGTCAGGTATAGAAGTCTGTCGTATTCGGCTGTGAATAATAAGACAAATCTGTATCTCGAAAGATATGGTACCAAATTTCATAAGACAGAAAAGGGTATAGATGAAAAGGGAGATCCTGTACATTGCTTGAATAGTAGCGGACTGGCACTTTACAATGCAACGCCAAATCCTGAAGAATATAATGAAAGCGAATGGAAGACAACGACAGTAAAAACAAATCTTTCGGAAAAGAATAAAGGTGTAATATCAATCACAACTACACTTCCTTCTTTCTCGTATAAAATGTTTGAATTCAAGAAACAATAAATCAATATTAACCATGGGAAATAATTTGATAAGAAATTATGTAATGGCATTAGCGTCAATCAGTGTTCTGCCATACGTAGAAACTTTTGCGGCTAAAGGTGAAGCACTAACTGATAAAAAACCTAACCTTGTATTTGTTTTTGCCGACCAGTTGAGAGAACAGGCCTTGGGTTATACAGGCGACCCTAACGTCATGACACCTAATATTGACCGTCTGGCAGGCGAGTCTGTCAATATACGTAATGCCATATCCTGTGTACCTGTATCCTGTCCGTATAGGGCTTCTATGCTTACCGGACAGTATGCTTTATCAACCGGTGTTTTTTTGAACGATGTACAGCTTAATCCGGAGATTAATTCTGTAGCTAAAATCTATAAGAAAGAAGGATATAATACCGCATATATTGGCAAATGGCATATAAACGGTAACGGACGTACCAAATACATTAAAGAGGAATTCCGTCAGGGATTCGAATATTTCAAGGCTCTTGAGTGTACTCATGCCTATCTCCGTTCCAAGTATTTCGACAATAACGATACCATACCTAAATTCTGGAAAGGTTACGATGCAATTGACCAGACAAAGGATGCCATCAACTATATGAAGGAGCATTCCAAAGATGATAAACCTTTTATTCTTTATCTTTCCTGGGGGGGGCCGCATAATCCATACGAGCAGGTTCCTGATAATTATAGGAAGATGTATGCAGACAAGGAAATTATTCTTCGCCAAAATGTTCCTGCCAATAAGCGTGAACAGTTCATTAAGGACCTTCGTGGTTATTATGCCCAGATTACGGCACTTGACGATTGTATAGGTATGCTTCAGAAAGCAATAAAGGATATGGGAATAGAAGAGAACACTATCTTTGTATTTACATCCGACCACGGAGATATGCTTGGCTCACAGGGTATGCGTTGGAAACAACGCCCGTACGACGAGAGTATCAGGGTTCCTTTCCTGATAAAATATCCGGCATTGTTGGCAGACAAGAACCGTGAGACTGATATGATAATCAACACTCCTGATATTTTGCCTACATTGTTAGGACTTTCGGATATAGAAATACCGGAATCAATCGAAGGAGATGACCTTTCAGATATTATTACCGGTGAAAAGGAAGATTATACAGATGCTGCTCTCATAGAGTGTATTACTCCTTTTGCGGATTTCAGAAAGGGTATAGGCCGTGAATACAGAGGTTTGCGTACCAAGAGATATACTTATGTAAGAGACCTTAATGGACCGTGGCTGATGTTCGATAATTTGAAAGACCCTTATCAGCAGAAGAACATAATTGACTCGCCGGAATATGCCTCTATAAGAAAAGAACTTGAAGATAAACTGATGAAAAAACTGAAGGCACTTGGCGATGAGTTCCGTCCCGGAATGGAATATATCAATAAGTGGGGATATGAGGTAGATAAGAATGGAACAGTGGATTGGAAAGCTGCAAACAAATAATATATAATTGTATTTATGGATTATTTAATACGGAAAATTTATTTACTATTGTCGTTTATAGCTATATTTCTTTCTTTGAAAGCAGGAAATATAGACTCTCGTCAGAAATATAATTTCAATAGTTCCTGGAAGTTTGTTAAGGCAAATATTCCAGGTGCGGCAGATGAGAAGTACGATGATACTTCATGGGAAACAGTAAGTTGCCCACATACTTTTAATGATATAGATACTTTCGACGATTTTGCCGAGGGAGGTCATAATGGTGAAAGTAGGCAGTGGCGTGGTACCGTATGGTATCGCAAGCACTTTTCTTTACCTCTTTCGGAAAAAGGTAAAAAGGTGTATATTGAGTTTGAAGGCGTGCGTCAGATAGCTGATGTATATATAAATGGAACTTTTGTCGGTAAAAATCAGACAGGATTCATACCTTTCGGATATGATTTGACTCCTTACATTAAATTTGGTGAAGACAATGTGGTGGCAGTGAAGGTTAATAATGACCGCGGCGATCATTTCCGTGACAACTTCCCTTTGGTATGGCACCACGAACATTGGCATCCTAATCATGGTGGAATCTATCGTAATGTCTATCTTCATGTCATGAATCCTTTGCATATAACTTTGCCTCTGTATGATAATCTGGAAACACAGGGACAATATATATATACTGAAAAAGTAAGCAAGAGGAGTGCTGACGTATATGTGGAAACCGAAATCAGAAATGAAGGTAGTGTTTATCCTTCTTCTTTGGAAGTGCAGGTAGCTGTGTTCGACGCTGATGGCAATCTCGTTAAGAAGGAAATCACTGAAGCTGAAATACCTTCCGGTAAAACAGATATAATAAAGACTAAAATAAAGATAAAGAAACCATCACTGTGGTCAACAAGGTACCCCTATCTGTATCGCGTTGAAACATCAATTCTTCAGAACGGTCAGGTTATAGACTCAGACGAGCAGCCTTTGGGTATCAGATATTTTGAGTTCAATCCAAATACCGGTTTCCACATCAATGGCGAAAGTGTAAAACTTCACGGATGGGGACAGAAGCCCACGAATGAATGGGCAGGGCTTGGCTCCGCACTTCCTGACTGGATGCGTGAATATACATATCGTTTGATGGACGAGGCTGGTGGTAACTTTGTCCGTTGGGGACATTGTGCCTGTTCTCCTGCCGAGGCTCTTATGGGAGACAAGTTTGGTTTCGTCACTATGATGCCTGGTGTAGCCGGTGAATCTACCGATGAAGGTGATACATGGAAAATCCGCCTTAATGCATTCCGCGATATGGTGGTTTGTTATCGTAATCACCCTTCTATCTTCATTTGGGAAGGTGGAAACTGGGCAGAGACAGATGAGCATTATCAAGAATTGTGTAACGTGATTTCAACATTCGATTCCAAAGGCAATCGTCTTTATGGTCATCGACGTTCCGATTTGCATGACTGTTCATCAAAATATGTCACCATAGAAATAGGTACGGAAGGATGGGAGAGGGAGTTCGAAAAACTTCCTATCATAGAGAGTGAGTATTGCCGTGATGAGTCACCACGACGCATTTGGGATAAGTATTCTCCTGATGACAATTTTTATTCGCATCCTAATATAGATAAGAATGTGTATAAATGGTCATCCGAGGAATATGCGGTAAAACAGGTGGAACACTGGTGGAACAAGATGGGAAAGAAGGCTTATCATTGCGGAGGAGCCAACTGGGTGTTTACTGATGGTCCACACGGAGGAAGATGCCAGACAGAGGTTACTCGTGCCAGTGGTGAAGTTGATGCGGTAAGACTTCCAAAGGAGGCCTTTTATTCGTTGAAGTCTATCTGGCGCACAGAACCACAGGTTAATATCGTAGGTCATTGGAACTATAAGCCGGAAACAGTAAAAACAGTCTATGTCACATCAAATTGCCAGAGTGTAAAACTTTTTGTTAATGATAGGCTTGTTGCTGAAAACTCAAAACCAACATCAGGTTATGTGTTCAGTTTTCCTAATGTTAAATGGGAATCGGGTAATATAAAGGCTGAGGCTTATATAGATGGCAAGCTTGTTGCAGAGTCGGTAAAACAAACCAGTGGAAAAGCTGTTTCTCTCCGTATAACTCCTATTACCGGTTCTAAGGGTTGGCAGGCTGATGGTTCGGATATAGTCCTTCTTGATGTAGAGGCGGTCGATGCACAAGGACGTCGTTGTCCGTTGAACACCGATAAGGTTTATTTTACAGTAGAAGGTCCGGCTATATGGAGAGGTGGTTATAACAGTGGACTGGCTAATTCTACAAACAATCAGTTCCTTAATCTTGAAGCCGGTATAAACAGAGTGGCATTGAAGTCTATGTTACAATCGGGCAAGGTTACTGTAACGGCATCAACCGTTGGTCATTGCAGTACAAAGGAATCTACAATAAAACCTGCTACCATTACTCTTGAAACAAAACCGGTAGAATTATTGTCCGGTCTTTCTGAAGAATTACCATACGAATTGGATGATATTATGCTTTCTTCCAACGATCTTGTCAGAGAACCGGCACCTGCCTATAGTCCTTATATTGAACCTTATATTCCTGGTGTAAGTACCAAAAGCAAGTTGTTTACACGTTTCAGTTATACAGGCGACTCTCCTGCACTTCTCCGTACTACTCTTGACTGGGGAAAACGTGCATATACAGATTTGACATACAATTACACAGTAATACCTTCATACGTACGTGGAGCTGAATATGTGCGAATGCCAAATTCTGATTATAAATATTGGGCACGCGACCAGTTGCAATTTGTGGCAGGAGTCGATATGACTGTTTATGTGGCGCATGATGACCGTGTGAAACGTCCACAGTTCCTTGAAACATATACCGATACCGGCGATGATATCAAGCTTGGTGATGTCGTTATGTCATTATTCAAATATGAAGCTCGTAAAGGTGAAAGTATCATTATGGCAGGAAACAGCGATATCACTCCTCCTGAGGGCAGCCGCATGTATGTCGTATTTGGAAAAGAAAGAAAATAAATTATAGATTTTAACTCAGACTTTAAACATAAGACTTATGAATTTCAAAACCAATAAACTGATGACTTCCCTAACCCTATGCTCGGCTGTATTGCCGGGCATGGCAGGGAATGATTACATGGGAACTGATAAACCAAATGTAGTAGTTTTTGTAGTTGACGACCTTCGTCCTGAATTAGGATGTTATGGTCATCCGGATATGTTAACCCCAAATATTGATGCTATAGCGTCAGATGGCGTAAGGTTCAATAATGCATACGCCCAGCAGGCACTTTCAGGGCCGTCACGTATGTGCTTACTCACCGGAAACCGTCCTGAAACTATAGGTATTTATTCTATTTTCACTCCTTTGCGCAGTGTGCATAAGAATATGCTCACAATGCCTCAGTATTTCAAGCAGAACGGATACACTACTGTCAGTGTAGGTAAGGTATATCATCATGCCACAGACGATAAATCCAGCTGGAGCATCCATATACCTAAAGAGAATGCACAATGGGTAAATCATTCAGGCAAGAATGGCGACAAGCCACCATACGAGTGTGCCGATGTTGCCGATGAGGCATACCCCGACGGACGTGTGGCAAGGGATGCCGTTAAAATTCTAAAGGAAATCAAGGACCGGAATTTTATAATGTTTGTCGGATTAAGTAAGCCGCACCTCCCTTTCAATGCTCCTAAAAAATACTGGGACATGTATGACGAATCAAAACTGACTGTTCCTTTCAAAGGTAGTCCTGAAGGTATGTATCCTCAGGCATTGACCAAATGGGCTGAATTACGTGGATATACAGGTATGCCTAAAGAAGGATTTGTGGACGATGAAACAACACGCCGCTTAATTCATGGCTATCATGCATGTGTGAGCTATACCGATGCCCAAATCGGGAAAGTGATGAATGCGCTCGACGAATTGAAACTTCGTGACAACACTATTGTTGTGATTTTCGGTGATCACGGTTGGAAGCTTGGCGAATATGGAGCATGGTGCAAACACTCCAATTTCCAGATTGACCTCAATGTTCCTCTTATAGTAAGCAGAGAGAAAGATGCGGCTTCCCGTAAGTCCGGTGTAACTACAGATGCCAAAGTCGGACTTGTGGATTTGTTTCCGACATTGGCTGAGGCTTGCGGACTGGCACAGCCGGATGTTGATGGCGAAAGCATAATGGAAGTATTGAATAACCCTGATACACAGTGGAAGGACTATGCTTGCAGTGTATATCCGCGAGGAAAACGTATTATGGGATTTACATGTACTGATGGTAAGTACAGATACACCGAATGGTGGGATAATGAGAAAAATCAGCTTTCAGCAGCAGAATTTTATATCTGCGAGCAGGATTTTTCGCGTCGTGAGAAAAATCTTGTCAAAGATGCAAAATATTCCAAAGATATTGCTCGTCTAAAAGGATATCTTGAAGAACAGTTCCCGTTGGATAAAAGATCTTCTTATCCTCAGAATGATAGAAAATAAAAGCAGTATGTGAGGATCGTACAATTGTTTAATAAATAAAGAACGAAATATGATTAAGAGTAATTTGTTTTTGGGAGGAGTTCTTTTGTTGGCTGCTTCTGTAAATGGCAAAAATATAGTTAACCCCAATATTGTACTTATTAATATTGATGATTTGGGATGGACCGATTTGAGCTGTAATGGTAGCACTTATTATGAAACTCCTAATGTGGATCATCTTAAATCTTTGGGAATATGGTTCGGGAATGCCTATGCGGGTGGAGCAAACAGTTCACCAAGCCGTGCCTGTATGCTAACCGGCCAGAATGCGCCACGACATGGAGTTTATACAGTAAACCCGCCGGATAGGGGGGATGCTAAAAAAAGAAAGTTGATAAGTTTTCCAAATCGGAAAGTGCTTCCTGACGGAATCCAGATTCTGCCCAAAGCTCTGAAAGATGCCGGATATACTACCTATCATATTGGCAAATGGCATGTCACAGATTCTCCTGAGAAATGTGGCTTTGATGTTAATATTGCTGGAAATCATGCCGGAATGCCTCACACTTATTTCTCACCTTACCGTAATCCTAATCTTAAAGATGGTGAAAAAGGCGAATTTCTTACAGATAGGTTGGGCGATGAAGCTGTAAACATCATTAAGACAGCCGATAATGACAAACCTTTCTTTTTGTATTATGCCACTTATGCTGTGCATGTACCATTGCAGGCACCTGAATATCTGGTCAAGAAATACGAAAAGAAGAAAAAAACAAAAGCTCATTCCAATCCGGTCTATGCGGCTTTAGTCGAGTCTATGGATAGAAATGTAGGAAAACTACTTGATGCGATAGAAAAAAGTGGAAAGTCTGGTAATACTTTGATAATATTCACATCGGATAACGGTGGTTTTTACAATGTTTCAAAACAATGGCCTCTCAGAGCAGGTAAAGGTTCTTTTTATGAAGGTGGCATAAGAATTCCATTGATTATATACATGAAGGGAAAATTCGAGAACAGGGAAATTTCTGATGTAAATGTCTCACAGCTTGATTTCTTCCCTACACTCATGGAACTTGCCGGAGTTCATGACAATGAACTTTTGTTGGATGGCAAAAGTCTTCTTCCTCTTCTGGAGAACAATGATAAATCGCAGTTTGCAGAGCGGCCTCTGTTTTGGCACTTCCCTGCCTATCTGGAAGGTGGAAACAAAGAAACCAGGGACAAGTATTTCAGGTCACGTCCTGTTTCTGTAATAAGGAAAGGTGACTGGAAACTCATAGAGAACTACGAGGATAATAGCATAGAGTTATACAATATAAAGACAGATATAGGTGAAAAGCATGATTTGTCAGAATCAAATTCCGTCAAGGCCCAAGAGCTGAAAACAGCTTTGGATGAATGGAAGAAAAATATTGGTGCTCCTTGCAATTTTAAACTTAATCCTGATTTTCAGGAGGAAAATGTTAAGTAAGATTTTATATTAATTATTTGTTGTATAGTAAAGAATGTATTTGAATATCAGTAAAACTTTATTTCTAGTTTCATCTTTTTCAATGTTCGTTTCTTGTGTGGAAAATGCCGATATGGAAGAAGGATTTCAATCTCCTTCTGCCGAATATCGTCCCATGCCCTTCTGGCATGTTAAAGGTGATGTGGAAAAGTCTGAGATAATGAAGCAGATAGCCGAAGCCGATTCAGCCGGATTTGGTGGAGTAACATTCCTGCCTATTTACGGCATGACTCCTGAGTTTCTTGGCGATGAGTACTTCAGTTTGTACGGCGATGTACTTTCCGACCTTGAAAAGCGCGGAATGAAAGCGGTTCTGTATGATGACATCTCATTCCCAAGCGGTACAGCGGGAGGAGAAATGGAACGTAAGTTTCCTGATTATACACGTAAGCGTCTTGACCGCACTGTGTATGAAGTGAACGGACCACATACTTTTACTTCCGAAGTCCCGTCAGGAGTACTGATGTCTGCAGTGGCAATGAACGAGTCCTCTAAAGAAAGAATAGATCTTTCTAAGTACATTTCCGATGGTAAACTCAAATGGAAGGTACCTCAAGGAAAATGGAAGGTTATGTTTTTTAATGCCGTGAAGGATGGCACGCATAAAAAATATTTGGTGGTTGACCTTCTGGACTCACTTTCCATGTCGAAATTCATGACACTTACATACGATAAATATGAAGAGCGTTTCAAAAAGTATTTTGGAAATCTGATTAACTACAGTTTTTTCGACGATGTAGGCTTTTTCCGTGCCGAACGTACATGGACACCGGCTTTCAATGAAAAGTTTGAACAGTTGTACGGTTATTCTCCGGTATTATTGTATCCGGCACTTTGGGAAAATATCGGTCCGGAAACAGAATCGGCGCGAGTGGCTTTGTTCAATACCCGAGCAGAACTCCTTGCCGAAGGTTTTCCTAAAACGGTGGCTCGCTGGGCAGACAAGAATGGTTTGAAGTCAACAGGACATCCCCCAGGCAACTACAATCCTATGCCTGTAGATATGAATGCTGACATATTCAAATTTTACCGTTATACGCAAATGCCTTTGATGGATGCCATAATAGGTTATGGCTATGGGCGCGACGGACACAAACTTGTCAGTTCTGCTGCCGATTATTATGACCGTCCTATGGTTGGAGCCGAAATATATGGTGCAATAAAGGACAAGGTGTTCGATGCTGATATGATGTTCCGTATAGCTATGGAAACATTTGCCCGTGGAGCCAATTTTATTGTACCTCATGGAATGTGGTATAAGGATAAGGTTGGAATTCCTCCGCTTATTTCCATACATAATCCAAAACTGGAAGGAAAACTACCAGAATACAGTGAGTATATAGGTCGTATGTCATACATTTTGCGTGGTGGAAGGAGAGTGGCAGATATAGCATTGCTATATCCAATTGCCGATTTGCAGGGCTTTTTCCGTTTTCAGGCTGAAGAGAATATACGTCCAGGACATTGGATATCAGGATATACCAACTATACTCGTATAGGCGATATGCTCACTGAAGATATACATTGTGATTTTACTTTCGTGCATCCTGAGTTGTTGTTGACTGATAAATATTCGATTTCTGATGGTAAACTGAAACTTATGAACACAGAAAATTATCAGGATTATGAAATCTTGATAATGCCTGCCCAGAAAGTAATGTCGGTTGAGACACTGGTAAAGGTAAAGGAATTTTATGATGCAGGAGGTAAGATTATTGCAGTAGGAAAGCTTCCGTCAATATCGTCAGAGAATGGTAGAAACGGTGAATTGTTGAAACTTGTTTCTGAAGTTTTCGGCGATATGTCGCAGGCATCATATAAATATGGAATTTCAGTGAATGATAATTTCAATAATGGAAAAGCTGTTTTCTTGCCGGAATTGACAAATGATGGATTAAATTATGCTTTAGAACTTACAAAAACAGCGAAAGATGTCATTTTAGGCGGTTTCCCTGATTTGAATAGTTCAGAAGGTTGTTTGTCTTATATACATAAGAACAAGGAAGGACGTGATTTTTATTTCTTTGCCAATTCTACAGATAGACCTATAGATACAGAAGTGTCGTTAAGGGGTAAGATGACATTAGAATTATGGAATCCATATACCGGTGAAATAACCCCCGTTAGCGATGTTTTATATAAAGAAAAGAATGGTCAGCTTTATTCTTGTTTTAATCTTAAGCTTGACAGCATTGACTCTGTTGTTATTGTTGGAAAATAAGATAATAGAATAATTATGGAAAAAATTATAGGAAGTTGCTGTGCAGCTACAGCTTTGCTGGCTCTTGTTTCATCATGTACAGAGGAACAGAAAAGGCCTAACATTATTTGTATAGTATGCGAAGATATTAGTCCGATGGTTGGATGTTTCGGCGATAAAGTGGCTGTAACTCCAAATTTGGATGAGTTTTCAAAAAGTGCAATTAGGTTTACAAATGTACATTCCAATATCGGTGTAAGTTCTCCTAGCCGTTATGCACTCATTACCGGCCGTTATCCGATGGCCGACGGAGCAAATTATATGCGGACTTTAGGTAGCCCTGACCAAAAGCCGGAGGGAGTACAACCATATAGTGTGATTGTAAACCCTGATGTGAAATGTTATACAGAGTATTTGCGAAAGGCAGGCTATTATTGCACAAATAATGCAAAGACAGATTATCAGTTCACCATCCCGGCTACAGCATGGGATGAGTGTGGAACGGATGCACATTGGAAGAACAGACCGGAAGGTATGCCATTTTTTTCAATCTTTAATATAGAGGTTACACACGAAAGTAGAGTATGGCGAAGAACGAACGAGAAACTTTCCGTAAATCCGTCCGATATCGTTGTTCCGCCATATTATCCTGATAATGATATAGTACGTCACGATATGGCAGTTGCGTATTCCAATATCACAGAGATGGATAAAATGTTCAAGAAGCTGGTTGATGAACTTAAAGAGGCTAATGTGTATGACAATACAATAATCATCTGGTATTCAGATAATGGTGGTCCACTGCCACATCATAAAAGGGAAATATATGATAGAGGTACCAATGTTCCTTTCATGATAAGTTTTCCGGATGGATATAAGGCGGGAACAGTTTCAGATCGCCTTGTCGGATTTGTTGATATACCTGCTACAATATTATCTTTAGCCGAAATAAAAGCTCCCGACTATATGCATGGAGTACCTTTTCTGGGTAAATATGCTTCGAAAGAAAAAAGACAATATGTATATGGAGGAAGAGACAGGTTGGATGAATGTATTGATAAGCAAGGATATATCCGTGATAAAAGATACCGGTATGTCAGAAACTATTATCCTGGAACTCCTGTGTATCTTGATGTGAAATTCCGTCTTAGTATGCCAATGATGAATAATATTCTTGAATTGAATAGGGACTCGCGCCTGGATAGTATTCAAGCCTCATTCTTTGATAACAAACGTCTTGGAGAGGAATTGTATGATCTTGAAAAAGATCCTTATGAATTGAATAATATTGTAAATGACAAGTCCTATAGCAGTGTATTGGAACGGCTGAGGAAAGATTATGACAGTTGGATTGAAACGTATGTTCCAGACTGGTTCATTCCCGAAAAGGATAATATTAAAAGAATCTTGCCTGACGGAAAACAGCCGTTTGCAGCAGCTCCAGAATTTTCTATGAAAGATGGATTGGTTACTATATGTTCCCAAACGGAGGGTGCTTCTATCAATTATAGAATAGTTGAAGAGAATGGCAATAAAGGCAGGTGGATGATATACTCATCGCCTGTTCAGTTGAAAAATAATGAGAATATAGAGGCGGTAAGTGCACGTATTGGTTATAAAAACAGTAAGATCGTAGCTTTTAAGTAATAAAACCTTTTAAAAGTTTGTTTTGATTAATATGAAGATATCATTTCTGATAGTATTGCTGTTTGTTTCAATTTCTAATATGTTCCCAAAATCTGAGATTTCTGTAGTCAAACAGAATTTTCAGAAAATTTATCTGGATGATGTCACCGGCTCTCCGCTTATGCGAGAGCTGGTACAACATCAGCCGGGATTTATTATATCCGACCGTGTGGTTATGGAACTTCAGCAGCGTGTACCTTTCGACAGAGATCGCATTGAAAGATACATAAAGAATCTTAGTAAAGACGGTTCATGGACAGATATAAATTATAATGACACCAAACGTTCCGGTTGGGACCCTCGTTTGCATCCGGAAAGAATACTGGAGATGGTAAAAGCCTTTATGAGTCCTGGTGTGGAATATTATAAATCGCCTGCTCTTGAAAAGACCATTCACAGTGCTATGGACTATTGGTTCAAGGCAGGATTGAAGTGCTCTAACTGGTATTATAATGAGATAGGTGTACCACGTACCTTAGGTACTGCGTTTATACTTTTTGACGAATATCTTACGGCTGACGAACGAGTCAATGCCGTGAGGATTATGGAAAACTCCAAATTTGGAATGACCGGACAGAATAAAGTATGGCTTGCCGGCAATGTAATGATGAGGGCTGTTTTGCAGAATGATTTAAATCTTGTGAAACAGGCACGTGATATTATAGTGTCAGAGATAACTAAAGGAGGGCTTGAAGGAATAAAAGACGACTGGAGTTTCCACCAGCACGGACCACAACAGCAGTTTGGCAATTATGGTTTGGCATACATCTATACCATGAGTCTTTTCTCCGGTATTTTTGCCGATACTTCACTTGCCTTTTCAAATGAGCAACTCCGGATACTTTCAACTCTGCTTACAGAAGGCTATCAGTGGATTATATGGAACGGAAAGATGGATATCAGCGCCTTGGGCAGGCAGCTCTTTTCTTCCGCACCGCTTCACAAGGCTCTGAGTCTGGCATTTGCGGCAAACAGTCTTTCCGGTGATGTTTCTTCCATTCTTATGTCCAATTGTTTTTCAGACGATAATTCATTTGTTGGTCATAAACATTTCTGGCAGTCGGATTATACAGTTTCGCGTCGTCATGACTGGATGGCGACACTTAAAATGTCATCGCAAAGGGTGATAGGAGTGGAGTCTCTAAATGGTGACAATATGCGTGGGTACTATATGGCAGATGGTGCCCTTTATGTTTATAAAGACGCTTCGGAATATTATGATATATTCCCGTTGTGGGATTGGAGGCGCTTGCCCGGTGTGACTGCATATCTTGACGATAATTCTCCAATGCCACAGCCGGACAAGAAAGATAAATACACTAACAGAACAAATTTTGTGGGAGGGTTGTCTGATGGTAAAAACGGTATAAGTGCTATGCTGTTGCGTAAGGACGGACTGAGTGCCGATAAATTCTGGTTCTTTGCCGATTCTGCAATAGTCTGTTTAGGAACGGGAATAGAGTCTGATTCCACCCTACAGGTTGTTACATCTATAGAGCAATGTTGGGAAAAAGGAAAAGTACAAGTGTATCGTGGGGCTGAGCCGATATCATTCAAAGAAGGGGCAGAATATGACATGAATGATTTGAAGATTCTTCATAATGGTTTAGGTTACCTTTTCTTTCAGAATGAAGGAAAATGTATTATTGATGCAGCCAAAGTAAAGGGAAGCTGGCATGACATAATGCAGATGTATCCTGAAGAAACAGTTTCCGGCAACGTTTTTTCTATTTATCTTAATCATGGCAAATGTCCCGAAAACGTATCATATTCTTATATGATAATACCGGGTGCCGATTTGGACTTGTTGAGAAACTTCAATCGTGACGCATATTGTATATTGAGTAACGACCGTAACATTCAGTCTGTTATACATAATGATGTATGTTGGGCTGCAGTCAAGAATCCTTCTACACTCGATTTATCAGTTTCGGTTTCTGTTAATTTCCTGACTGCAGGACTTTACCGTATTGAAATTCATAATGGCAAGGTCTATTCTGTAATGTATTCCGACCCTACACAACAGCTTGATACTGTTTCTTTTCTTATAAATAATAGGAAGTTCACGTCACAGTTACCAATAGGTGTGATGAAAGGAACTGTTGTTCATGTTTCATTAGCAAATAAAAAATAATAATATTACTAATTATAACGATTTTGATATGAAAAAAATGATTATTACTGCTATTATGTTTATAGCGGCGGTTGATACAGTCTCAGTTTATGCAGATTCACAAAATAAAGAAAAAATGAAGAAAACCAGAAGTGAGACATTTATTCATGAAAATAAAGTAGAATGGGAAAACATAGGTGACGGGGTTAAGCGTCAGATTCTCGGATATGATGGTCAGGTAATGATGGTTAAGATAAAGGCTGAGAAAAAAGGTCCTGTAGGTGTAGAACATGCACACTACCATTCGCAAGCAACATTCGTGTCAAGCGGTAAGTTTGAGTTTACCATCGGTGATGAAAGAAAATAGTTTCTGCAGGCGATGGTATGTATATGGAACCCGATGTTCGTCATAGTTGTATTTGTATTGAACCAGGGGTAATTGTAGATTGCTTTTCGCCTTCAAGAGAAGATTTTCTGAAAAATAGGTAAAATGTGTGTGAACACATAATGGTAAGGCAATTTTATTAAGAACGTATCAATGGTGTGAATGCTTAATTAATTCTGAGCAATTTTTGTTATATTGCACGATATTTACATTATAAATTCCGAATGTTTATATAATGTATTATAGCTTAATTCCTCAATTTGTATTGAAAAATAAAAAACAATTTGCAATAAGTTTATGGAAGCAATAGAATTATTAAAAGAAAGACGAAGTGTAAGAAAGTACAAGAATGAAACAGTATCAAGGGAACTTATGACTGAAATAGTCAAATTGAGTCAGTTTGCTCCTTCATGGTCTAATTATCAGATTGCACGCTACAATATTATAGACAATAAATCCCTAATAGAGAAAATTGCTGACAATTGCGTTCTGGGCTTCATATATAATATAAAGACTCTGAAAAGAGCAAATGGGGTTGTAGTACTCAGCTATGTTGTAGGTGAGAGTGGCTCATTGAAGGGTAAAGTAGAAGGAATAGATGATGAGGATGAAGATAAATCAAATTGGGAGTGCTTTGATGCTGGATTGGCATGCCAGCAATTTTGTTTGTCGGCCTATGCTAAAGGTGTTGCTACATGTATTCTTGGGGTGATTGATAATGATTCTATAGCAAAAATAATCGGGTTGCCGGAGAATGAAAAAGTTGCTGCACTTATAGTATATGGATATGAGGATGGTGAACATCACTCTGCACCACTACGCAAGCCTACGGATGAGATTATTAGATTTATAGATTAAGTATTATTGGGATTTGGTTTGTAGTAAGATAACAATTGTCCATAATGAATTGAATGACCAAAACATTTTGTAAATTTGATTTCGGTTTCTGTCAAGCTATGTTTGATAGGAACCGTTTTTTAATAATATTGTAAATTTGTTGAATTAAAATGTTAGTATTAAAAAAACGTTCAATTATTGAAGCGTTTGATTAAAAATTACTTACCTTTGTAAACCTATATATGTAATTATGTTGATTGTGAAAAATACATTGACCTTTTTGTTCCTTTTAATTCTTTCGTTAAGTTTGCATGCAGAGAAGTTGCGTTACAAGTTTGAACAGGTGACTCCTGTCTCTGGAATATCATTTACAGGAGTAACATGTGTCCATGAAGATAAAAATGGTTTTATTTGGGCTGGTGGTGAGACAGGACTTTTCTTCTATGATGGAATGAACTTCAAACATTATCAGCAGGAGGAAATATATGATTCAGGTCTTCCTTATAATCAGATTTTTGATATCGCTGTGGATAGTAACAATGTCCTTTGGGTTGGAACATCAAATGGACTTGTCTATTTTGATCCGATTGATGATGAGTTTCGTAATATTGATTTGTTTGATGGTAAGCGGGTAGATAAATTTGTACAATTTTCTGAAAACAAGTATATTGTCTTAGTAAATAAGAAATTATGTATCTATGATAGTAAGTCAGCAACTATTAACTTTTTAAAGAATCAGCCTGAAAATATTTCAACTTTTCACTTGTTTTCGGATTGTAATATTCTCGTTGGTACAGAGGAAGGTGAAGTCGGTTATGTTGATTTATCTGATTCAATACAATTTAAACATATATATAGAAATCATGAAGATAAAATAACAGCTATTTGTCGCGATAATGAATGGTTGTATTTAGGATATGAAAATAGTGGGATAGAAGTAATAAATACAGCTGGAAATCTGATGCATTCGTATAATATAGATGCACAAGAAGGAAATTTGAGAATACCTAGCAATAATGTCAGAGCTATAGTTAAAAGAGATAATGGTGAGATTTGGATTGGTACATACGATGGCTTGGCTATACTGTCTGGTGATGATGTGTCGGTTTTTAATAATGTAAACAGTAGTTTGCCTTCAAGTAGTATTTATGATATATTTATAGATTCTAAAAATAATATATGGTTAGGGACATGGTCTGGTGGACTGGCAAGATATTCTCCTGAATCTTATCGTTTGGGTGGTGAAATATATTATTTAAACAATAAGACGAAAGTTGGAGTAGTAACATCTTTTGTTTCATCCAAATATATGAAATGTATATGGGTTGGTACAGAAAACAATGGATTGTATCTTTATGATTATTCTTCATCGGATTTTATTAAACGGATTTATCCTGTTCCTTTTCATATAAAGACTTTACTAAGACATGAAAATAAAATTTTTATAGGAGCTGTTGAGGGGGTATGGGAATTTGATGAATATTCTGGTAATATGGCAAAAATAAATATTAGGTCCTTTGCTAACGTATCTCCTATAGTATCTAGTATGCTGATTAAGAATGACATTCTTTATATAGCTACAAGAAGTTGCGGTATATTGGAATATAATCTTAAGACTAATGAGGAGGTACTATATTCTACCGTAAATAATACTCTAAATTATGATGCTGTCTGGCAATTATATGTAGATAACCAAAATAATGTTTATGCTTGTACTAATAGGGGATTCGTAGTAAAAAAAGAAAATAGTAAAATTTTTGAAGAAGTAGATATTGCCGGTAATATTGGGAAAGTACTTTTCTATTGTGTTATTCCGTTAAATTATGAAGAACTATTATTAGGGTCTCGTAATAAAGGCATTTTTGTTTATAATATTCCGTCCGGAAAATTAAAACCATTTACGGTTAAAACGCAAATGGGTGGAGTAGATGTTTATTCTTTGATGTCGTTGGGGAAGAGTGGAGTTTGGGCTTCTACTAATAAAGGAATTATTGATATTTGTAAAGAAGGAGAAAATATCTATAGATATGATGAGGCGGATGGAGTAATAGGATGCCAATTTCACCCTCTTTCTAGTTGTTTGCTTGAAGATGGTACAGCTTTTTGGGGGTCTACTGTTGGCTTTAATTATATAAATATAGCCAATATCAGACTTAACACTTTAAAGCCGCAAGTTTTCCCGGTTAGTATAAAGATTAATAATCATTTATTGTCTAATTTGGATGAAGTAAAAGTTAATTCAAATTATGTTCCAGAAATAAGAGAAATGGAAATGCCTTATTACCTTAATTCGTTGTCTTTCCGTGTTTCTGCCAATAATTTGCTTAATTCTGTGAAGAATAAATTGAAATATAGATTGGAAGGATATCAGGATGAGTGGACTACTATACAACAGTCTGAAAATATTATTTTTACTCAGGTTCCTCCGGGGAAATATACACTTTGTGTATATGGGGCAAATAATGACATGGTTTGGGGAGATAAGGAACTGAGAATAAAAATTTTTATACATCCGCCATTCTATGCAACAGGTTATGCTTATTTGGCTTATTCTATACTTACAGTTGTTCTTTTGTATTTTATATATAGGAATATAAAGTTTAGGGTAAGAGCACTACAGGAAATTTCTTCAGAGCGTAATCGAAGCCGTATTAATAAAGCTATAGTAGAGGAAAGGACTAAATTCTTCATGAATATATCGCATGAACTTAGAACTCCTTTAAACCTTATTGTAGCGCCAATGAAGATACTCCGTGAGAAGCATTTTGACAAGGAAACTATGTTTCATCTTGATGTAATTTACAGAAATACAGAAAGATTAAGACATCTTACAGAGCAGATTCTTGATTTCCGGCTTCTGGAAATGGATAAAATGAAGGCAAATAAGAAGAATACAGACTTGGTTCCTTTGTGTAAGGATATTATAAGTGAGTTTGATTATTTTGTCAAAAAGAAAAATGTCAATCTTAATTTTTCTTCCGACTCATTGATGAGGTATGTAAATTGTGATTCTCGTATGATAGAAAAGGTGATATATAATTTATTGTCAAATGCATTTAAATATACAGGCAATGATCCTGAAATAACACTTGATCTTAAAAAAGTAAAACTTTCGGAAGACAGTTATAAAGGAATGTTCTATGTGGGAAACAGATTTTATGGTTTAGCTTTGCAAATTTCTGTTTCAGATAATGGCGATGGTATTGAGAGTGATAAATTTGAAGCAATATTTGAACGATTTAATACATATCATAACGAGAATCAGGATGGAAGTGGTATTGGTCTTCATTTGTGTAAGGAATATGTTGCTTTGCATGACGGTAATATAATGCTTCGTTCAGAAAAAGGAATAGGAAGCTCATTTATAGTTTGTCTGCCTTTGATTACAGATGAAAATCAGCAGGAATCGTCTGCTCCTATATTGATTTCTCAAAAGCAGACGGATGTGGATAACATAGTGCCTGATAATGGAGAAATACCAGTTGAAGTGAATTCTAATTCTAAAACAGTATTAATTATAGAGGATAATGATGAAGTAGTTTTTTATCTCAAGAAATCTCTTTCTGCTAGATACAGATGTCTAATAGCCAAAAACGGTAAGGCTGGTTTTGAAATGGCGACAAGTGTTATTCCAGATATTATAGTAATGGATTACATGATGCCTTTAATGGATGGAACTGAATGTACAAAATCAATTAGGGGGAATAGTAAAACAAGAAATATTCCAATTATTGTTCTTTCAGGTGCTGCAGATATTGAGAGTCAGAGAAGAATTATAAATGCTGGTGCTGATATTTTCCTCACAAAACCTGTAGATGAAGACTTGTTGATGGAGCATATTTCAAAATTATTGGCAAAGGCTGCAAAACTTAATGATATAATTTATGATGCGGTACCGCAGTCATTTATGGATAAACTTGATTTTTATATATCTAGAAATATCAAGGATCCTGATTTTGATGTTGAGGCGTTGGCTGCATGTCTGCATCTGAGCAGGAGTTCACTCTTCCGAAGGATAAAAGCAGAAACTGGGTATAATATTTCTGAGTATTTAAGGGAAAAACGTCTGGTAATGGCTATAGAACTTATAAATAGCGGACAGACAAATGTTGAGGAATTATCATTGTCCTGCGGCTTCAATTCTTCTTCATATTTTTGTAAATGTTTTAAGGCGAAATATGGAGTTCCGCCTAAGGAATATATAAAAAGTAGGAACTAAAAGGATATATCAAACTTATTGTGAAATGGGGCTCAAGATAGGGATATTCTGTAAATGTCCCTAGTAAATACAATGGCATATAAAGATGATAAAGTATAATCATTTTATATGCCATTTATTGTCATTTTCCCGTATTTTCTCATTGACTCTTATCGGTAGGACATGACGTTTCGGAAGAAGTCTGATGGCCTTTTCTAATTTTTCAGTAAAATCATATCATGCTGCTTTTACCGTTCTGTTTTTGACCTTGCCTATCATCAGTAGGGCATTAGCCGTATGATTCCAAAGAAAATCCACAGGATTTCCGTCTTCCTGTTCCGTACTTTTAGCCTTGAGAGTGAGTAATGTTGCTTTGAGTGCCAAAATTGCCTTCAAGTATGGTAGTTTTTTCTTGGGAGAGTTCACTCCTGAGAAACTTTTTCAAGGGTTTATCCCTGGCCGCCCTTCTCTTGCGTACAAAGGATGTGGAGATTTCATATTTTGTACAGAACTTTCTGTTGTCATTAATAGCATATATGGAATCGGTAGCTACGCATCTTACTCTCACATTCATGAGCTTTTGCTGCATACGGATACAGTCCTTAAGTTTTATACCCTCATTGAATTTCTTGAATGAGAGGGGTTCGGTGAACGATATGTCATCTATCTGTATGTTGTTGATCTTTGCATTGAACTCGACAGACTTTGTTTCTTTGCCTCTTGCAATAGGACGTATGTGTATGTAATGACGGTAAATGCTGACGATGTGACATTGATTTTCCGCCCATCAAACATTTCCTTTTTTTGTACAAGAATCTTTTTGATGATGGAAAGACGTTTGGGTAATCCAGGGTGTACTGGAGTAAGGTTCCGTACTCTCGATGAATTTCATCCCTCTGTATGAAGAACCTTTCAGGAAGTCTGGTTATACGATGCTTGAGCGTTCTTGTCCTTGAGGCCTTTCTTTTTCTTTTCTTGCAGTAGGACAGATAGGACTCCGCTTCATTTCTATATTTGCTGCGGGTACTTCTTATGCCATGCTTCCTACAATGTCTGTAGATATATCTATAGAGCTTTCTCTGAGTAGTTTCATATCCATAAATGTATGTGGCTCTCATAGCATGTGGCATTGAGGGCGGTCTTGGGAATAGCTGTTGCGCCCGTCAAGAATCTTTCCTTGGGATTCGTATTTCTTCAGCTGTTCGGGCCATGCCTTCCTCACGCGCTGGATTTTGGCTTTCATTTTCTGATTCGTATCCGTTTCCTTCAGAGTTTCATGTTTCTGCTCCAGCGCCCTTTCCATCTTCTCGGGGGTGATGTCCTGATAAGTAACGTGAGGGGAGTCGCGCAACTCCTGCTTGGTGACGGACTCGGCGTACTGCCATATCTCCTCAAGCTGTTTCGCGATTCTGAAGATGCGGGTATGGATGGACTTATCCTAGACGAACGCTTAACGGTCGGAGTTCGTCTCCATCTTCGTCCCATCGGTGCAGGCCATGTCCAAACTTACAAAGCTTTCCGCCACGAGGAATTTCACGATGGTGGTAAAGACGGTTTTGAGTACATCCTTCAGCTGGCTGTTGCGGAAGCGGGTGATGGTGTTGTAGTCAGGAACCCTAGTATCGGTCAACTGCATGAAGCGGATGCCATTGCGGCAGAACTCCTCAGGGCGATGGTTGGAATAGATATTGCGTAGATAGACATATACCAGAATCTGCAGCATCATGCGGAGATGGTAGGTCGGACAGCCTTTGACAGAATACTTGTGGTAAAGTTCTTTCAGGCTAATATTTTCCATGATACGGTGGATAACTTGGACCGCGTCGTTTTAGGGAGTAAAATCGCTTAAATACGGAGGTAAAAGCAGATTATCGTTGGAGGTATAGTTTTTAAACATTATATTTGGAATATATTACTTGATTCCCTAAGATACAAAAAAAATGTGGAGATGGGCAAGTCCTGACTGAGCGAAGTTTGGGCTTGCCTGATTTTTTTGCAGACACAAAAAAGACCATCTCAAAGTTTATTTGGGCCTCATTTTTTTGTATCTGTCTCTTATACACATCTGACGCTGCCGACGACTAGTCGAGTGTAG
>ERZ1027150.250-NODE-250-length-49015-cov-12.456270_pt1 | contig 49015 bp, 40 predicted proteins | sample MGYA00519276_ERZ1027150 | MGnify/ENA primary metagenome ERZ1027150 (study PRJEB26926, sample SAMN06164860) | human gut metagenome | biome: ENVO:00009003; feature: ENVO:2100002; material: ENVO:00002003 | host: Homo sapiens | place: USA | collected 2012 ... | reverse complement strand
TAATATCTTATCTCAAAGGGATAAATTAATGATCCATCATCAGGCATGATATAAGTATGTGCATCTTCAAGCATGGCTAACAGAGAATTCAAGGCAAACTGGAAGTGCTGCAAGTCTTTCACATCTTTCATTTCATGACAAACTTTCTCTGCCTGTCTTTCAAATCTGTTGAATCTCTCAGGATTAACTATACTGACAGGATGAAATAACCTGATAAAACACAACAGATTCATTACCTCATTCTGATATTTATTGTAACTTTCATCAAAGATAGTTACTGGTACTTTATGGAAAGTATTGTCAATCATAATTTTACATATCCTATTTTCCTTGTCTAGTATATCCTACTCAATCTCAAATGTGACACTATCCTTCAGACGCAGGAAGTAGCGGTTCTGAGGCATCTTCCTCACTTTCCTCTGCCAGTTTTCCTTGTAAGCGTGCAGAAAACTTCTTCTTCGGAGTAATACCCAATCCCTTCAGCATCTCTGCCTGACGGATAACATTTCCCTTTCCGGTAATCAATTGTCCCAAGGCATTCTCGTAGGCCGAAGAAGCTGTCTTCAATGTATCCCCTATCTTCTCAAACGTATCGGTGAAACCCACCAGTTTTTCATACAAAGCCGTACCACGCTTCACAATATCCTGAATATTCTTCTCCTGATATTCCCGCTTCCACAAGTCGAGTGCCAGGCGCAACGCAGCAATCAGATTTGTCGGACTCATCAGTACCACCTTCTTCTGATACGCATAATTCCACAGATTGGCATCGCTCTGCAAAGCCAGTACATACGCCGGCTCGTTCGGGATAAACATCATGACAAAGTCCAATGAAGACACATTGTATTTAGAATAGTCTTTCCGGCTCAGTTCATCGATGTGAGCCTTTACAGAAGCCAGATGTGCTTTCAAATATTGCTCCTGTTCCGCCTTGTCCGTACTGCCTATATAATTTACATAAGCGGTGAGAGAAACTTTCGAGTCAATAATCACCTGCCGGTTGTCCGGGTACACCACCAGCACATCAGGCTGCATACGTTGTCCGTTCTCATTACGCAAAGGTTCTCCGTTCTCGTCTTTCAGAAACTCCTGACGGAAATATTCCTCCCCTTCTCTCAGCCCCGAGTTTTCGAGAATTGATTCCAGAATCATTTCTCCCCAGTTTCCCTGTGCTTTCGAATCTCCCTTCAAAGCCCGGGTCAGGTTATTAGCATCGTCACTAATCTGCTTGTTCAGCAAGACCAACTCTTTAATACGGTCTTCCAATGAAAAGCGTTGTTTCGACTCCTTGTCGTACACTTCCTCCACCTGATGCTTAAACTCCTTCAGATTCTCCCCAAACGGTTTCAGCAACGAAGCAAGACTCTCCGCACTCAGTTTGTTGAAATTTTCCGTTTTCTGCTGAAATATCTTATTGGCTATATTTTCAAACTCCAGATTAAACTGCTTATGCAAAGCCGCCACTTCTTCTTTCTGGCTTTCCAGTTTCTCTTCAAGTGCTTTTTTCTCTGCCTTAACAGTAGCCAGTTCCTGCTGCGCATCATTGTACTCCTGCTGCAAGTGCTGTATCTGTCCGGCCTGCACAGCCTGCTGTTCCTTTCCGGCAGCCAGCAGTTCCTGCATATGCCCCTGCTGCATTTGCATCTGCTCCTGTTGCACCTGTATCTGTCCACGGAGCGTTCCTATCTGTCGTGCAGCCCACAGGTATCCCATTACGCCACCCAGTATTAATCCCAACACTATATATATTACCATATCCATTATTTTTTCTCCTTTTTATATCCTTGAATCATAAAATAAATACCTATTGCCACAAAAGGAATACTGAGCCACTGTCCCATATTCAGCATCATGCCATCCTCAAAGCTTTCCTGATTTTCCTTGATAAACTCTATGAAGAAACGGAATACAAAGATGGCAGTCAGACACAAGCCGAAGAAAAATCCCCGATACAAATGTTCCTTCCGGGTACGATACAGATACCACATTAGCAAACCGATACCGAAATAAGCCAGCGCCTCGTAAAGTTGTGCCGGATGGCGAGGCTGCATATCTACCCGTTCGAATACAAAAGCCCAAGGCATATCCGAGGGAAGACCTATAATTTCAGAATTCATCAGATTGGCAATACGGATACATCCTGCTGTCAACGGAGTAGCCAGTGCGATGATGTCTGCCACATCCAGGAAGTGCATCTTCGTCTTCCGGCAATACAAAACCAATGCTATAATCAGTCCCAACGTACCGCCATGGCTTGCCAACCCTGCATAACCGATAAACTTCCATCCTCCATCGGGCAAAAAGCGTACGGGAAGTATTATCTCTGCCAGATGTTGAGAGAAATAAGCCCAATCGTAAAACAAACAGTGCCCCAGACGTGCTCCAACAAAAATACCTACCACACAATATACAAACAGCCGGTTGAAGTCGTTCTCCGACAAACCTCTTGCCTTGAATACTCTTCCTGCTACTACCAGAGCAGCTGCCAGTCCAATCATCCAGAACAGGCTATACCAACGAAGTCCGAAACCCAATACTTGGAAAATCACCGGGTCGGGATTCCAATGAATCTGTGCTAACATATTATTCTATTTTAAAAATCCGGTATAAAGATACTGCTTTATCGGAAAACAGAAGAGTACCTACTTACTTTATCCGATTTTTTACACAATGAGACAGCCTGTTTTTTAGTTCTGTATACAACATGAGCAAGTTCTATAACCTTTTTGCACCAATCAGGTATTTCGAAAAGAAAGTAGAAAAAATACTTTTCCAACAGCCTCAACAAAAGACTGGAATTTTTATATATGTTTGTGGAATTAAAAATCATCTTTGACAAACAATCATTAGCAAAAATAATTCTAAAAACGGGTACCCGATTCATCGTGTCATTCGTATTTATATCAAACATTAAATATTGACTTTATGAAATTAAGATTGACACCTATTTTAGCCTTTTACCTATTGTGTACCTCCTATTTGAATGCACAGACTACTGAATCTATCAATATAGAATTACATAATGTTCCAATGGCTGAAGCCTTGAAAAACATAGAAAATAAAAGCGGCTCTCATATTTTATTTTACTATAAAGATATAGAGCAATTTAAAGTTTCATGCGACTTAAAGGATATGTCTTTCGATAAAGTAATGGAATTCATATTATCCAGAAAACCACTTACCTATAAGAAGGTACATGACAACACTTATATCATTAAAAAAGAAGATACTGCTAAGGAAGAAAAAGAAAGAGAACATATATTGTCTGGGGCTGTAAAAGATTCTTTGAATATTCCAGTAGAAGCTGCAGTTGTAAGTATAATAAATCCACAAACAGGGGCTTCATACAATCAGTGTATAACCGATACAAAAGGACAATTCAGAATTAAGGCAAAAGGAAGAATTCAATTATATATAAACTGTTTAGGATATTCCCCTTACTTAAGTTCTCCTTTTCTGATAAAGAAGGATACTGTATCAAATATCATGTTACGGTCATCAAGTATTATGCTTGATGATGTCCTTGTTATAGGAGAAAAACAGACACCATCGATACGTGTGGTAAATGGCAATACGATTTTCTTTCCCAAAAACAGTGCTACATTGGCTGGAAGTTCAGCTTTGGAAGTCTTAAAGAAAACCCCAGGTGTATTTGTTGACGGAAATGATAATGTGAGTATAGGAGGCAGAAACGGTGTCTTGATTATTTTCAATGGGAAGCCTACATACATGCAACAAGAAGAACTTGTTTCCATGCTCAAATCGATGTCATCCACATCAGTCACTTCCATAGAGGTAATAAACAATCCATCTGCACAATATGATGCTGAGGGATCTGGAGGTATTATCAACATTAATACTCAAAAACAACCGACAGAAGGCTACTCTTTTTCTATGAATAACGGCATTTCCTACTGGAAGAACCTCCGTCAGAATACAGAACTGTCATTCAGCTACACACAAGGCAAATTCAGCTTGATGGGAAACTATCATCACCAGTTTGGTTATTATGACTTAGACTATGGAATGCATCGTATACAATCGGGGAAAGATTACTATAGCCCTACAAAAGATACAGATAAGCGTAAAACCATAGCTGGTAATCTCGATTTTGAATATCAAATAAATGACAATAATACAATAGGCGGACAACTTACAGCCAACACTCTTTTTGGACCAGGACGGACAAACACAATTACAGAAATCAGAGATTTGGAAAGTAACACTTTGGAGCAAATTCTTTATGCACAAAACGAATATTATATGCAAAAAGGTAACAGATATGGAGCTAACCTTTATTACATTTCTACTCCCAAAGAAGGAGTTAAATATACAATAGATGCCAATTATGCATGGTTCGACGGAGGAGCGGGAAACTTACAACCCAATACATATAAACTCCCGAATGGTGAAACAACAAGCGATCTTCTATATAAGTCAGTCAATAGCAGGAATATTCATATTTATGCTTTATCGTATAATCAACAACATAAAATCGGCTCTGGTGAACTTAAATCCGGTATCAAGTATTCCCACGTCAATGCTGATAATGGATATAAGTTTTTTGAAATAAAGAATAATGAAGAATATATTGATGCTACACAGTCAAACGACTTTACTTATAAAGAACAGATACTGGCTGCTTATCTGCTTTATTCGCACCCTATCAACAAAAGATTAAATTTGGAACTTGGACTGCGAGGTGAACAAACTTGGTCTGACGGCCGTCTATATACAATAGACAGATTGAATGACAAAGATAACAAACGCAATTATTTCAATGTGTTTCCTTCTGTAAATCTTAACTATCAGATTGGTGAAGAGCAATCTCTTTCAGTCGGATATGGCAGTCGTATTGATCGCCCGGCTTATCAAGACCTGAACCCTTTTGAATATCTGTTGGATGAATTATCCTATTGGAAAGGAAACCCATTTCTTTCCCCACAAAAGACACATAGGACTTCCTTTACATACAATTATAAACGCAGTTCACTTTCTGTAGCTTATACATATATGAAAGACTATAAGGCACAGATAACAGATACATTATCTACCAACAAAGTAATAATGACACCCAAAAACATAGGTAAACAACAGCAACTATCTCTGACTTTTAATCAAGGCCTCACCCCTTTTTCATGGTGGGATCTAAACTTAAATCTTATTGGCTACTATGTAAATAAAGATATCGCTTTTGATCAATACAGAGAGTTTAAGCAAGATGCATTTGCCGGTATTTTCACAATGATGAATACATTTCGTCTTCCATGGAAAATACAATTTGAACTAAATGGTTCATACATTACCAAAAGACCGGGTGCTTCCAATGAAAAAATGAATTCAAGCGGTTATATTGATATGGCTTTAAGCAGATCATTTATGAAAAAAAGACTGACCGTGAACCTCTCGCTTACGGATATGTTCTGGACAAGTAACTGGAATAGCTACAGCTCTTTCAGCGGTTTCCAACTTTGGAACTGGGGAAAAGGAGAATCAAGACAAATAAAATTGAATATATCCTATCGCTTCGGAAAGGAAAAGAATAGAACTCATGAGCTAGATTTTAAAGAAATAGACCGATTGTAAATCTCTATTTTATCCATTAAAAATAAATTTCCTTTTAGGACTATCTTCATTCATGGACTAATTCATCATTTATAATAAGATGCAGTTCACAAATGAAGATAGTCCTAATTTTATACTTTTTATCTGCCATAAATACACCTATTATGCCATACAACAAATGACACTTTGGCAGTTCGGCACTTTGGCACAGTTTTCGCTATATCCTCAGTGCTTTCGTACAGCGAAAGAAAACAAATAAGTATAAATACATAAAAAATATAGAACTATGAACATTAAACCATTAGCAGACAGAGTCCTGATTCTTCCGGCTCCTGCAGAAGAAAAAACAATAGGCGGTATCATCATTCCTGACACAGCAAAAGAAAAACCGTTGCAGGGTGAAGTTGTGGCAGTAGGTCAAGGTACAAAAGACGAAGAAATGATCTTGAAAGTTGGCGATACTGTATTGTATGGTAAATATTCTGGTACTGAAATCGAATTTGAAGGTGTAAAATACCTGATGATGCGTCAGAGTGATGTATTGGCAGTATTGGGATAATTAATGAATAAATAGTAATTATAAAAGAAAGGAAAAATCATTATGGCAAAAGATATTCTCTTCAACATCGACGCTCGCGACCAGTTGAAAAAAGGTGTAGACGAATTGGCTAATGCAGTAAAAGTAACTCTCGGCCCGAAAGGACGTAACGTAATTATCGAAAAGAAGTTCGGTGCTCCTCACATTACTAAAGACGGTGTTACTGTAGCTAAAGAAGTAGAATTGAGCGATCCGTTCCAGAACACTGGTGCACAGTTGGTAAAATCAGTTGCTTCTAAAACTGGTGATGATGCAGGTGACGGTACTACAACAGCAACTGTATTGGCACAGGCTATCGTAGGTGTAGGTTTGAAGAACGTTACTGCTGGTGCCAACCCAATGGATTTGAAACGTGGTATCGACAAAGCCGTTGCTAAGGTTGTAGAATCAATCAAGGCTCAGTCTGAAACTGTAGGCGACAACTACGATAAAATTGAACAAGTTGCTACTATTTCTGCAAACAACGATCCTGTTATCGGTAAGTTGATTGCTGATGCTATGCGCAAGGTTTCTAAAGACGGTGTAATCACCATCGAAGAAGCTAAGGGTACAGATACAACTATCGGTGTAGTAGAAGGTATGCAGTTCGACCGTGGTTACTTGTCTGCTTACTTCGTAACCGACACAGAAAAGATGGAATGTGTAATGGAACATCCTTACATCTTGATTTACGACAAGAAGATTTCCAACTTGAAAGATTTCTTGCCTATCTTGGAACCAGCTGTACAGAGCGGACGTCCGTTGTTGGTTATCGCAGAAGATGTAGACAGCGAAGCGTTGACTACTTTGGTTGTAAACCGTCTGCGTGGTCAGTTGAAGATCTGTGCTGTGAAGGCTCCGGGCTTCGGTGACCGTCGTAAAGCAATGCTGGAAGATATTGCCGTATTGACTGGTGGTGTAGTTATCAGCGAAGAAAAAGGTTTGAAACTAGAACAGGCTACATTGGAAATGTTGGGTACTTGCGACAAAGTTACAGTATCTAAAGAAAATACTACTATCGTAAACGGTGCCGGTCAGAAAGAACTGATCCAGGAACGTATTGCACAGATCAAGGCTGAAATGAAGAACTCTACTTCAGACTATGATAAAGAAAAACTGCAGGAACGTCTGGCTAAGTTATCTGGTGGTGTAGCTGTATTGTACGTAGGTGCTGCCAGCGAAGTAGAAATGAAAGAAAAGAAAGACCGGGTAGACGATGCATTGTGCGCAACTCGTGCAGCAATCGAAGAAGGTATCGTACCGGGTGGTGGTGTAACTTACATCCGTGCCATCGATGCATTGGAAGGTTTGAAAGGCGACAATGCAGATGAAACTACAGGTATCGAAATTATCAAGCGTGCCATCGAAGAACCGCTTCGTCAGATTGTAGCTAACGCTGGTAAGGAAGGTGCAGTTGTAGTACAGAAAGTACGTGAAGGTGAAGGTGACTTCGGTTATAATGCCCGTACAGATGTATACGAACACTTGCACGCTGCCGGTGTAGTTGATCCTGCAAAGGTTACTCGTGTAGCACTGGAAAATGCCGCTTCTATTGCAGGTATGTTCCTGACTACAGAGTGTGTAATCGTAGAAAAGAAGGAAGAAAAGCCTGAAATGCCGATGGCTGCTCCGGGAATGGGTGGCATGGGCGGTATGATGTAATCTTCCCCTTTCAGATATAAAGCAAATCCCAGTCGGAATTTCCGACTGGGATTTTTTTGTTTTTGTTAGAGAGAGTAAGAGAGAATCAATATCCAGGGTTCTGCTTCATTTCTGGATAGGCGTCGAGTGCAGTTTGAGGAATGGGTAAATAGAAATTTTTATTGAGGTTGAATCCCGTCTGTTCAATAGGTATATTCAACAATCGGTAATATGGATAAGCGCTTCCGGTTCCTTGCAGCAGATTGATGTAGTCTTTCCATTCTGCACCTTCGATAGAGAATGCCTCGTTTAAGATGTTTTTAATTTCTGTGGCTTCCATTTCTCTTCCGGTTTGAGAATAAGCGATGGCAGCCATAAGGTAGACTTCACGCAGCAGGACTGGATGAATATAAGTACCTCCAGGATTACCGAAATTGTCTTTATATCCTCCCCAAATGATTTCTTGGCTTTCTGAATTATTGAGTGCATTTGAATCTAGGGCATATGTGCTGTTATTTATGATATATAGGCATTGCTGAATGGCATCTTCATAATATCCAGAGAATAAATATATTTTTCCAAGTAATGTTCTTGAGGCTATAGCTAACTGGATAGGAAGAGTGTCGGATAAGTCGGCCAGATAGTATATTAATTGATTCTTACTTTCCTCATTGTCAAGTGGGGCTATTTTTCCATAAAGACCAAACAGCTGAGTCTGAATGACTCCCAGGTCGACGGTTAGGTTCCAGGAGGCTTCCCATCCTTCTTCGGTATTGAGTGCAGTTAATTGATCCAGGTATTTTTTGCAATCTTCCAATGTCTGATAAGCAAAATCCCAGAAAGTGCTGGAAGTATATTCAATCATGTTATAATCAAAGCTTTTATCATATAACAGACTGAATTCCATGTTTTTGCTTTGGGTCAAGAATATTTCAAAAGCTTGTTTCCAAGCTGCTTCAATTTCAGCAACATTGACTTCTTCTGGTTCCATCATGTAGCAGATTTGAGTCAGACTGTTTTCAGGAAGGTCTTTATAATCCAAGAAGTAAGTATAAGTTTCACTGCTGACTTTATCATCCACGTTTATGAGTCCGTCCCCATTTAAATCGGCGTATATTAAATTTCCGTTTTCGTCCATTCCTGCAATTAAGAAGCCATCGTGCAGGTTAGAGAAGTTTTCTTTACTTATCGCATAGGTCAATGTATCGCTCTGATGCTGAATAATCACTTCACCGTTTTCATTCGTGGTGAAAGTGCCAAGCAGGTTTCCTCTTCCATCTTTTGCTTCGATGTTGACTTCTGCAAGTGCTTCTCCTGTAGGTAGCTTGGTAATAATGGTTGTTTCATGTAAAGGAACTAAAGGAATCTCTACTGTCGGAATCACTTCTGGAACTACATACACATAGCTGTTTCCGGCTGGAATGGCATTTCCCTCAATCTTGACTCCATTAATCAGTACGTCATTTTCAGTGCGTGTCACATAAAGCGTTTCGTTGTTGATACTGGTCAGGGTACTGCCATCTGTTAAATCATCTTTTGCATAGCGTCCTTTGGCAATGTGATTTTTAATGGAAGCAGTATCCAGTGCAGTGGCACGGCTTGCGGTACTTGTATTTTTTACAGCAAAGACGGTCAGTTCGTTTTGTGCTAAATCGGCTACATTTACTTTTTCCAATATCTCTACGAAGTGACTGACTTCCGGATTACTTTCTTTAAGTACTTCTACGATTTCTTGAATCGCTTCTTCTCCTTTAGAAGGAGGAGGTTCAGGAGCCGGATTTTCTTCATTCTCGCAGGCATTCAACATGCATAGTGAAAAGATGCCTAATAAATAGTAGATTAGTGTTTTCATAACTTTGGATTGATTGACGGATTATTTTATTTTCTCACAAGCTTCCAAAAATTTGGCTGTTGCTTCTTCGTATTTCTTTTTCAGGTCATCAGACAGGTTCTTTTTCCAATCAGAGAGGGTAGTACCACTTTCTTCACAGCATTTATCAATATCCTTACTGGTTTTAGCCATGATTTTCATGGCTTCTTGAGGACTAGGGTTTTCCTTGATTTTTGAAGTTGCTTCTTCAATCAGCTGTATGATTTTTTCATATACAGGGTCTGAAGCTGTTTGAGAGACAATTTCTTGGCTAGCTTTGTCAGAAGTGGATTTTTGTGCATTTCCGGAACAAGCTTGAACGGATAGCAGCATAAAGCAGGCAAGTCCTGCATAAATTAGTTTTTTCATGGTAGCAGATAGTTTTGGTGAAACATAAAAATAAAACAATGCTTATTTCAGCGGAATACTTAGATAGCCTTTTGAAAGGGCCTTAATAACCAAGTCGGTAGCATTCTTGGCTCCGAACTTCACCATCAGGTTTTTCCGGTGCCATTCTACTGTATTCTCTGAAATAAAGAGACATTCGGATATTTCATGGGTACTCATGCCTTTTGCTATGGCTTTCAGTACATCCAGTTCCCGAATGGTCGGAGCAGAATCGAGCGTATCGGGCATGTGGCCGATTTTATCTTTTTCTTTATAGAGTTTTTGAAATTGCGGACAATAGTATTTTTTCCCCTTTAAAACCGCCTGTAAGGCTTTTTGAATGTATTCTCCTGCAGAGGACTTGAATACTACGGCATCAATGTCAGGATGCTTCAGTTTGTTGACAATCCAGATTTCCTCGTGCATGGTACTGATGATAATCTTGGCTTCCGGAGATTTCTGTTTAATCTGATGAATCAGTTCAAAACCATCTATATCAGGTAAATCCAAATCGATGATGTACAGATGAATAGAATGCAGGGCAATCAAACTCCCCAAATGTGAACCTGTTTGGGCAGTATAGATGTGTTCTATGCCTTCAGTCTGGAGAAGCAGGCTTTTTAGGCCTTCCAGCACAAGAGGATGGTCGTCTACGATGGCTACATTCAAATTCATGCAATACTTGTCTTTTTATTTGTTAACAAAAGTACGCAACCCTCTTGAGATAATGCCCACGGGAACCCGTAGTTTTTCTATAGGAAAAGTGGAATAATGATTTGCACCTTTTCTGCTTCAATTAAAATGTGGCCTTTCATTGCCATAACTCTTTCTCTCATGGTTTGTAGTCCGATGCCTTTTTCTGAGGTAGAGTTGAATTTTCCGTTGTGTGAAATGGTGAGTTCCAGATTCGGAAGTTTCCATTCCAATGTGAGATGGATTTCCGTGGGAGAGGTATGTTTGAGCGCATTGCCAGTAGCTTCCTGAATGATGCGGTAGATGTTCAGGCAATAAGTTTCCGGAAGTACAGACCAGTCGCATTCTTCGGGAAGAGTGGTCAGGGTGACTTTACATGATGCAGAGGTCATCCGTTCAGCATAATTCTGCAATACTTGCTTTAAAGTCGTTTCCTGAAATGTAGGAGGAAGCAGTTCGTGGGATACACGTCGGATATTCTCCCGACTGGTGCGCAGGAGTTCTCTCCAGGATTCGTTGAGTGTGGAGGCGTTCATCTCAAGTGCATACAGGTCGTTGCAAACGCCGTCGTGCAATTCTTTGGCCAGACGGTTGCGTTCTTGCTCAAGCTCTTTCAGGTAGGCACGTGTGGCATTCCGTTCCGTATCACGTTGCAACGTTTCGAACTCACGTTTTTGTGCTTCCGCCTCTCTTTTCTGCCGTTCGATACGGAGCTTTTGTTTTTGAATAAAGTAGAGTGAAACAAAGGCCATTATGGCCATCAGGATTAACAGAAACGTGATCTTCAATTGCAGATTCTGCTTTTCCTTTTGACGCTTTTCTTGTAGCTTCTGGTACTCCAGTTCCTTTTTCTGGGTTTCATATTTCACGGAAAGCTCTTCTAGTTGGCGACTTTTTTCTTGCACGAACAACGAATCGCTGAGTGCCTTGGCCAATTCCAGCGTGTGGTAGGCCTGTGGAAAGTCAGATAGTTCCTTGTAGATGAGATGAAGGTTGTTATATACGTCATATTGCAGGAACGGATAATTCTCTACTCCAGGTAGTTGCAGGATTTTTTGTGCGGTTTGGCTGGCAGCTTTCCATTCTTTCCGAGTCTGCTGGACATAGAAAAGTACCTGATAGTAATTGACGAGTGCCATGGTTGAATTGACTTTTGCTGCAAGTGCATTGGTTTGTTCTACCAGTTTCTGGATTTCTGCAGCAGAAGCCTGAGTACGGAATAAGGTCAGCAGATAGTACGTGCGGGCCCCAAGTTCAGTTTCGGGTTGTTGTAATTGCTGGGATAGGGCAATGGCTTTAGACAGATAGGTCTTGGCTGCTTCATATTCTTTTTGAGTAATGAAAATAGAGGAGCAGACTGTATAAATCTGTGTGCGGAATGAATTATCCTGACATTTATCGGCCTGCTTTACCGCATCTAAAGCATATTTTATAGCCTGGGCCGGATTTTTCATATCTAAGTAGACTGTAGCCAGGTTGTTATATAATGTAGTGAGGGCTTGTAAGTTTTCTTCGTTATTTTCGGAAATATAGGGAGCATATTGCAGGGCCTTGTCGTAAGCGGTAATTGCTTCAGTGAGTTTTCCGGACGAACGGAGATAAACTCCTTGTGAAGTGTGACAAGACATCATGGCACAGGTATCCTTTTCTGTCGTTGCAAGTTGAAGAGCTTGTTCAATAGCCCATAGAGCAGAATCTAGCTTACCTGCCTGATAATAAGTATCGGCCGTTTCTGTCAGTTTTTCTACATCCGGCTTAGGAGTGACGGAAAAAAGAAAGCCGGGAATACACCATAATAAAATGAAGATGCAGTTTTTCATAGGCGGCTGTTATTATGTGTGGCTTTTGCAATGTAGCCAAAAAGTTTGGATTATTCTATAGTTTTGTGTATTTTCATCTTGTTTTTTATGAATTGCTAAAAATAATATGGTATGACGAAAGAAGAATTGATGCGTAAGGCAATTGAGTTGTCTGTGAAGAATGTGGCTGAAGGTGGCGGTCCTTTTGGTGCTGTCATTGCAAAAGACGGTGAAATTGTAGCTACGGGAGTGAACCGTGTGACGCCGGATTGCGATCCGACAGCCCATGCAGAGGTAAGTGCCATCCGTGCAGCAGCTAAGAAGCTGGGTACATTCGATTTGAGCGGTTGTGAGATATATACTTCTTGTGAACCATGTCCCATGTGTTTTGGTGCAATCTATTGGGCACATCTGGACCGCATGTATTATGGAAATAACAAGCACGATGCGGCAGCTATCGGCTTTGACGATGCCTTTATTTACGAGGAACTGGATTTGAAACCGGCGGAAAGACGACTGCCTTCAGAAGTCTTGTTGCCGGAAGAAGCTATTCGGGCTTTTCAGGACTGGACTGAAAAAACGGATAAGGTGGAATATTAAAATGATTGGGTAATAAGGCTGTAATGCCTTTATATTGATTATGTTTCCCACGGTGGAACCGTACGTTTCTCATGCCGGAGACGTAGGGTTTCGCTGTGGGAAACTTATGTTTCTCTTAGGGGGAACTTAATAGGTAAAAGGCTGTTTTCCAGAAAAGTAAGTAACGTTTTCTGCTTACTTTTGTCTTGTTATTTCTGAGTTAAGACCGTAGTAAATTCTCGTTCAAAATTGGGCGTGAAAACGTTTTTCCCTAAATTCTGCCGAATTTCATCCAGTGGCCAGAAGCGTCCTCCTGCCAGTTCTTCACTGGGAGAGATAGGACCGTCGAATACGGTCTTGTGCGAAAATACCAGTTCTTTTTCCCGGTCTGATTCAAACACGTAATGTGTCAGCAGCTGAGGAGTAAAATCGGAAATGCCGAGTTCTTCTCCGGCTTCTCGTTTCAATGCCATTTCCACGCTTTCTCCCAGGTCTACATGCCCTCCTACGGAGGTATCCCATTTTCCTGGTTGGATGTCTTTCCATTCCGGACGCTTTTGCAGATACAATTCTCCTTTGCTGTTGAATACATGCAAGTGAACCACCGGATGCAGTAGCTTGCTTCCGTTGTGGCATTCTCCTCGGGTAGCGGCACCTGTGATGTTTCCTTCTTCGTCTACGATGGGAAACATTTCTTCGCTATTGTCTGTCATTGTCTCTTCTGTTTGGGGTTAAGGGATGAGTAAAGATGAATCTCCGTAGCTCAGGAAGCGGAAATCATGCGCCAGCGCGTAATCGTAGATGGGACGCCAGTTTCCTTTCACAAAAGCAGAGACCAGTAACAACAGGGTGCTTTGCGGCTGGTGGAAGTTGGTGACCATTTTCTTGACGATGTGGTAATTGTATCCCGGTGCAATGATAATCTGTGTACTGGTGTGCAGTGCATCGAGCTGGTTCCGGTCCATGTAGCCGAGTATCTGTTGCAGGGCTTCTGTGGTACTTAACTCCGGATGAGTTTCGTAGGGTTGCCATTGCTGTACGTGCAGTTCCTGCTGGCTGGCGTCGGGGTGCTGTGACAGGGTGACTCCGATGTAGTAAAGGCTCTCCAGTGTACGGACAGAAGTGGTTCCTACTGCAACGGCTTCACCTCCATGTGCCAGGAGCTTCTCTATGGTTCCACGGTTTACGGAAATGTATTCCGTATGCATTTCGTGGCCTTCTATTTCTTCACTTTTCACAGGTTTGAAAGTACCGGCTCCGACGTGGAGGGTGACTTCTTCCAAATCCACTCCTTTTTCTTTGAGAGCGTTCAATACGCGTTCCGTGAAATGCAGACCGGCTGTAGGGGCGGCTACGGACCCTTTTATCTTCGAGTAGACGGTCTGGTAAGTTTCCTTGTCGCTTTCCTGTGTTTCTCTGTTCAAGTAGGGAGGAATGGGCAGTTCGCCGAAGAACTCCAGAATGTCGGCAAAGGTTACTTCCGGATTGTCCCAGGTGAAATCAATCCAGTGGCTGGTGCCGTGACAAGCTCCACGGGTGGCAGTTAGCGTCAGTGTCTTTCCCTTTACCGTCATTTCCTTGTGCAGAGGGCCTTCTTTCCATTTCTTCAGGTTGCCAATCATGCAGAGCCAGGCGGCATGCTGGGTTTGCTGGAAGTTGAGTACATAGTCATTGGGCTTGATGGGCTCCAGACAGAAAATCTCAATCAGTGCGCCGGTTTCCTTGCGGAAGTGCAGACGTGCCTGAATGACTTTCGTGTTGTTGAAAATCATGAGGGTACCGGGCTCCAGGTAGTCCGGAAGGGAGGTGAAATGTGTTTCACTGATTTGCCCGTGCTGATACACCAGGAGTTTGGACTGGTCGCGGACCGGCAACGGAAATTTAGCGATGCGTTCATCCGGAAGCGGATAGTTGTAGTCGCTAATCTTTATATGTTTTGTTTCTTCCATGTCGTTTATTTTTTTGCAAAAGTACAACAAATAGCAGAATCCTCCTAACATAATAATTTTTTCGTGGACTTCCTTTTGCAGACTGCTGAATAATTTCCATATTCCGTGGAAAGTCGTTACATTTGTGAGTGTAATAAATTGAAGACAGATTATGAAAATAGGAGATAAAGTACGCTTCCTGAGTGAAGTAGGCGGCGGCATTGTCCGGGGATTTCAAGGAAAGGACATTGCCTTGGTGGAAGGAGAAGATGGTTTTGAAATTCCTATGCTGATTAGGGAATGTGTGGTGATACAGACCGACGATTATAACATCCCGTTGAAATCTACAGTCAAGCCTTCTGCACCGGAAGTTGAAGAAGAAGAGGAGGAAGAAGAAAAGCCGATAACTTATCGGGCACCCGAAATCCGTGGAAATGATGTACTGAATGTGTTTCTGGCTTATGTGCCGCAGGATGTAAAGGCCATATCCTCTACTGCATTTGATGCCTATCTGGTGAATGACAGTAACTATTTTATTGATTATTTGTATCTTTCGGCAGAAGGTAAGAGTTGGACTTTACGCAGCCGGGGAACGGTGAAACCGAACATGAAGATGCACCTGGAAGAATTTGAAAAGAGTGCATTGAACGGCATGGAGCGTGTGGCCGTACAGCTTCTGGCTTATAAGGATGACCGTACTTTCTTACTGAAACAGGCGGTGAATCAGGAGTTGCGCATTGATACCGTGAAGTTCTACAAGTTGCATACTTTCCAGTCTTCCGACTTTTTTGAGGAACCGGCCTTGATTTATGAGATTGTCAAGGATGATGAAGCGGTAAAGCAGGTATATGTTTCGGCCGATGACATCAAGAATGCACTGTTGCAGAAGAACGTGCAGGACGTACCGGCAAAGTTGCAGAAAAAGCAGCATGTGGTAAAGAATGAAATTGTGGAGGTTGACCTGCACATCCATGAACTGCTGGATGACACTACCGGTATGGGAAATGCCGAAATGCTGAATTATCAGTTGGATGTGTTCCGCAAGACATTGGAGGAATACAAGCAGAAGAAAGGGCAGCGGATTGTGTTTATCCATGGCAAGGGAGATGGTGTATTGCGTCGGGCTATCTTGGATGAGCTGAAACGCAAATACAAGACTTATCAATGGCAGGATGCTTCTTTCCGTGAATATGGTTTCGGGGCTACAATGGTTACAATTCATTAAAAGATATGGGAACGTTAAAAGAAATGCTGGCGGCCGACCGTTTTGCGGCTGAGGCAGGAGTGGAATTACTGGAAATCAGTCCGGGGTATGCCAAGGCCCGGATGAAGGTAACTGAAAAGCATCTGAATGCCGGAGGAGTTTGTCAGGGAGGTGCATTGTTTACATTGGCCGATTTGGCATTTGCCGCTGTGGCCAATAGTCGTGGACGTCTGACTTTGTCATTGAATGCCAATATTACTTTTCTACGTGCTATCAGTGAGGGGTATGTATATGCGGAGGCTACTGAGACGTTCAATCATGGAAGGGTACCTTTCATTGAAGTGCGTCTGGTAGATGAGCAACAGCAACTGATTGCGGTACTGACCAGTTCCGGATACCGGAAAAGCGAAGAATTGAATATCGACGAATTGGAATAAATTCGGCGTACAAAAGAATATGTCAAACGGAGAATGCTCGTTACTGAAATGGGCATTCTCCGTTTGTGTTTTGGGTTAGATTTGTTCGAGAGCCTGACTCAGGTCGGCAAGCAAGTCTTCAATGTGTTCGGTACCAATGGAAAGACGGATGGTAGACTGTGTGATGCCTTGTTCTGCCAGTTCCTGGTCGTTGAGCTGGGAGTGTGTCGTACTGGCCGGGTGGATGACCAGCGATTTGACATCGGCTACATTGGCCAGTAGGGAGAATATCTCCAGATGGTCGATAAAGCGGTGTGCTTCCGTACGTCCACCTTGGATTTCAAACGTGAAGATGGAGCCGGCTCCTTTGGGGAAATATTTCTGATAAAGGGCTGGGGAAGTGTGGTCAGGAAGGGAGGGGTGGTTGACCTTTTTCACTTTAGGATGGTGCTGCAGGAAGTCTACTACCTTCAGCGCATTCTCTACGTGGCGTTCCACTCTGAGTGAGAGTGTTTCCAGTCCTTGCAGAAGGAGGAAAGCATTGAACGGACTGATGGCGGCTCCGGTATCGCGCAACAGAATAGCACGTATTCGGGTGATATAGGCTGCAGGACCTGCCACATCGGCAAAGCAAAGTCCGTGGTAACACGGGTCTGGACTTGTCAGTTGGGGGAATTTACCGGAAGCTTTCCAGTCGAATTTGCCGGAATCTACAATGATACCTCCTAATGACGTGCCGTGTCCTCCGATAAACTTTGTGGCAGAATGTATGACGATGTCGGCACCATGTTCAATGGGGCGCAGCAGATAAGGAGTGGCAAATGTGTTGTCAATTAGTAGAGGAATCTGATGACGGTGAGCTATTTCCGCAATGCGGGCAATGTCGACAAGCGTGCAGTTCGGATTTCCCAGACTTTCAATGAATACCGCTTTGGTATTGGGCTGGATGGCCTGCTCCACATTTTCCGGTTCTTCTGCGTCTACAAAAGTGGTGTGTATCCCACGGCTGGGGAAAGTATGTGCCAGCAGGTTGTAAGTTCCTCCATAAATGGTACGGGCCGATACAATATGGTCACCGGTGCGCGTGATATTTTCAAATGCATAACTGATGGCGGCTGCTCCGGAGGCTACGGCCAGGGCCGCTACTCCTCCTTCCAATGCAGCTACTCGCTGTTCCAGCACACTTTGGGTGGGATTGGTCAGTCGGCCATAGATGTTTCCGCTGTCTTCCAGACTGAAACGGGCTGCGGCATGGGCCGAGTCATGAAAGACGTACGAGGTCGTCTGATAGATGGGGACTGCTCGTGCATCGGTCGTCGGATCGGGATTTTCTTGTCCCACATGTAACTGGAGGGTTTCGAAGTGTAGCTTAGTTCTATCCATAGTCGTAAGTGTATAAAAGTGATTAAATGATATTGCAAAAGTAGTTTGTGTGGTTATATCATCCAATATTTGATGGAAATATGGATAATTGTTCTGTAAAATGATAATTTGAAAGAAAAAACTTGTAGATTTGCTGTCGTAAAATAATTCATAATAGAATAATATTCTTATGACAGAAAAACTGGATAAAGTGGATTTGCAGATTCTCCGTACTTTGCAGGAGAATGCCCGGTTGACCACTAAAGAGTTGGCGGCACAGGTCAGCTTGTCGTCTACTCCCGTATTTGAACGGTTGAAAAGGTTGGAGAGGGAAGGATACATCAAGAAGTACATTGCTGTGCTGGATGCCGATAAGCTGAATCAGGGATTTGTGGTATTCTGTAATGTCAAATTGCGTCGGATGAATAAAGACATAGCCATGGAGTTCACCCGTATCATTCAGAACATTCCGGAAGTTACGGAGTGCTATAACATTTCCGGCAGTTACGATTACCTGCTGAAAATCCATGCTCCGAACATGAAATATTACCAGGAGTTTATTATTAATGTACTGGGTACAATTGACAGTCTGGGTTCGCTGGAAAGTATGTTTGTCATGGATGAAGTGAAGCATGACTATGGACTGCACATATAGGGACGGGAAATCCTTTTCTATGTATTTATTCCATAAACAGAATAAAACATAGAATATTATTCTAATTCTATCCGTCTTTAATGGGAAAAACAGTCCGTTTTTTCTAAATATCTTCCGATTGTTGGTGGATAGCACTTTTGCTTGTATCTTTGCCGACAAATTATACAAATGCACTATGAAAGTAATAGATTTGATAAAGAATAGTAAGGAACCCGTGTTTTCCTTTGAGATTTTGCCGCCATTAAAGGGAAACAGCATACAAAAAGTATATCACATCATTGATAAGTTGAGGGAGTTTGACCCCAAATACATCAACATCACTTCACATCACAGTGAGATAGTGTATTTGCCGCAGCCCGATGGAAACCTGAAGAAGACTACGGTACGCAAGCGTCCCGGAACGGTAGCCATTGCCGCAGCCATTCAGAATAAGTATGGCATTCAGGCAGTGCCTCATATCATCTGTAAGGGATTTACGAAGGAGGAAACGGAATATGCCTTGCTCGACCTGAATTTCTTAGGCATTAACAACTTGTTGCTGTTGAGAGGAGATTCCAAGCCGCTGGACATTGCAGAAAAAGATTTGTGTCTGTACCATGAGCATGCCACCGACTTGCAGGTACAGGTGAACCGCTTTAATCAGGGTATTGGACTGGATGGTTCTAAAATAGAAGGTATTGAAACACCTTTCTCTTATGGGATGGCTTGTTATCCGGAAAAGCATGAAGAAGCTCCTAATATGGAGTCTGACCTGTTCTACTTAAAAGAAAAGGTACGCAATGGAGCTGATTATGTGGTGACACAGATGTTTTTCGACAACGAGAAATACTATGCTTTCGTAGAGCGTTGCCGTCAGGAAGGTATTGACGTGCCCATTATCCCGGGAATCAAGCCTGTGGTATTTAAGAATCAGTTGAACGTATTGCCTAAAGTGTTCCGCACAGACATTCCTGAAGCCTTTGCTTCTGAACTTCGTAAATGTACGACGGACGAAGAAGTGAAAGCAGTAGGGGTGGAATGGTGCAAAGCACAGTGTAAGGATTTGCTGGCACACGGAGCTCCGGGCCTGCACTTTTACACATTCATGGCATCCGACAGTGTATATAAGGTAGCCAAAGAGGTGTATTAACCTCTTTGACTTTTTACATCGCAATCCTTCTTAACCGGATACGCAGGTTGAATAATTCAGCATCTGTGTGCGGGGAAGAGGGATTGTGTGGTTTTATAGTGAGGCTATGTTCTTTTTTGTTCACCGCATCCGGTATGATAAAATCCTGACGGTACGCTTTTTGTTCCTCGGCAGGGCGCAACAGATAAGTCGCTTCGTCTTCAAAACGGTTATAGCTGCGAAGGATTACCTGATTCTTTCCTTTCTTCAGTGGAAGAATCACTTTTTCCGTGCGGAACTTTGTACGATACGGATTCAGATGCCTGGCTATGAGTTTTCCGTTCAGGTAGACTTCCATTCCATTTCCGGCACCAATTTCCGCCAGAATATGCTGTGAACGTGGAGAGTCTATTTCTCGCATCACATAATAGCTGGATAGAATCGGGCAGGAGAGCTGGTTACTATCTTTATCCGTTTTGGTCCATGATTTACCGGAGATGGGTGCATGCCGTAAGTCTGCATCCAGTTTCTCTGCCGAATGGAATACTCCGCTGCCGGGGCCACATACGTAGGTATCACCCCAGGTGGTACCTGAAGAAGCCGTTGCTTTTATCTCTTTTCCTTTGTCTAGAGTTACGGAGTAGGTCTTTCCATCCAATATCAGGTCTATTTTTCTTCCTGCTTCCTGTGAAGTATAGATAATTTCCAGTTGTTTCAACAGAAGTTGTTCGAAATTCCAGCTGTAGCCCGTAATGCTACGGTAGTTCGTATAGTAGTCAAAGCAGGAGTAGCTGTATTGCGGAGTAGCGTTACGCGGAGTAAGCACGGCATTTCTGATGGTCTTTCCTGGGAACGGTTCAATCTTTTTATCGAAGGAAAGAGTCAATACGTGTATTTGTTTGTCCTTGTAGGCTGAGGCTGGTACAGTCAATACTACCTCGTCGCCATATTGCAGGTAAGTCGCCATTTTCCCGTCTCCTTTCTGTAGAAGATAGCCGGGCATTTTCAGGGTAATTTTTCCATCTGCCGGATATTTTCCGGAGAGAAACAAGTACAGGTGATTGTCTTTGCGCGTCACTTCTCCCCATGTAAATTCTTTCTGGAAAGGAGAAGCCTCTGTCTGATATACAGCGTAGCCATAGCGGGAAAGCCAGTCGCCCACCTGTTCCAACACTTCTTTCTCAAAGTCAACTACCGCTCCGTTTCCCTTCGGACCGATGTTCAGCAGGTAGTTTCCTCCTCTGGAAACCACATTAATCAGGCTCCGTGTCTTTTCACGTACCTTGCTTTCGATGCTTCCCCGGTCCTGCCATTCTCTGTATCCCCAGGTTTCATCAAACATGGATGCGGCACTTTGCCAGGGAGCATGAAGGGTTTTATCCGGATAGTCGTTGTCGGCCATTACGCAGAAATCATACTGGTCGTTGCCCAGGCGCCCGCTCACCATGCAGTCGGGCTGATAGTGGTGTACCAGTTCATACAGTTCCTTACTTTGTGCTGGAGTATTTGCTCCCATGTCAAACCAGAGTTCAGAAATTTTTCCATAATTGGTAAGGAGTTCCTTCAGTTGAGCTTTTGAAAAAGCATGATGTGCTTCTGTAATGAAGTCAGCGTTATGAGGTGACATGGGCGATGCATACGGATAGTGCCAGTCGATAAGCGAATAGTACAGTCCGAACCGCAGTCCATGACGCCGGGCAGCTTCCGACATTTCTTTCACGAAATCCCGTTTGCATGGAGTTGCATCGTATGAGTTGAAGGAAGTGGTCGCCGTTTTGAACAGGCAGAAACCGTCATGATGTTTGCTGGTCAGGATAATGGAATGCATTCCCGCCTTTTTTGCCAGTACGGCAATGGAATCAGCATTAAACTGTGTCGGATTAAACTGACTGGCAATTTTTTCGTAGTCTTCCTTGGAAATTTTGGCAAAAGCCTGAATTTGTTCACTGTATCCATTCTGTACCTGTTTACCCTGCCATACTCCACCCAGTTGCGAGTAAAGTCCGAAGTGGATAAACATGGAATATTTGTCTCCGTGCCATTGGCGGAAGGCTTCTTGAGATACCTGGCCTTTTGCTCCCAGGCCTATCACACACATCAATAGAATGATAAACAGTTTTTTCATGGCTTCTTATTTATGCTCTTTAAGAGCAAAGATAACGAGTTCTTTGTTTTTTATACTGCTTTTTTATGTAATTTTGCAGCCGATTTTAAAAACCATTAAAAGTACGTTAAATTAAAATGAAAAAATTATTTCTTTTTGCGTTTATACTTCTTTCTGTATGCGCAGGAAAAGTGATGGCTCAGAACATTCAGTTGCATTATGACCTGGGGCGTGCCTTGTATAAGTCATTGGACGAACGTCCATGGGTGACTACTACGGTCGAGATGTTCAAGGCAGACAAGTGGGGTAGCACTTATTTCTTTGTCGATATGGATTATACAGACAAAGGAGTGGCATCTGCTTATTGGGAAATCAGCCGGGAATTGAAATTCTGGAAGGCTCCTGTTTCTGCCCATGTGGAATACAACGGAGGGTTGAATTATATCAACAATGCTTTCTTGGGGGGTGCTACCTACTCATGGAACAGCAGTGATTTTTCCAAGGTATTCGGCGTACAGGTGCTGTATAAATACATTCAGAAGAATGAGAAACCGCATAACTTTCAGTTGACAGGTACATGGACCCTGAATTTCTGCAAAGAAAAATTTACTTTCAGCGGATTTGCGGATTTCTGGCGTGAGAAACATACGGATGTAGATGGAAACAACCATAATTTTGTATTCATCAGCGAACCGCAGTTCTGGGTAAACCTGAATAAGTTCAAGCATGTAAACAAAGACCTGAACCTGAGTGTAGGTACAGAATGGGAATTGAGTACGGATTTTGCCGATCGTAACGGATTCTATTTCATCCCGACGCTGGCCATGAAGTGGTCTTTCTAAACCGGTTGAATCATTTAAAGCGATTATAAAATGAAAATGCTGGAAAAATTATTCGGTTTTAACTCGCGTGAGACACGTGTGCGTACGGAAATCTTGGCCGGAATCACGACTTTTCTGACCATGGCCTATATTTTGGCTGTCAATCCTAATATTCTGGCGGCTACAGGCATGGATAAGGGAGCGCTTTTCACGACCACAGTTGTTGCTTCGGCTTTTGCTACGCTGTTGATGGCCTTTTATGCCAAATTGCCTTTCGGACTGGCACCGGGAATGGGGTTGAATGCGTTTTTTGCCTATACCGTTTGTCTTACGCTGGGTTATACCTGGCAGTTTGCTCTGACGGCCGTACTTTTGGAAGGAATTATATTCATTCTGCTGACGGTAACCAATTTGCGTGAGAAAATTGTAGATGCACTGCCTTTGAGCCTTCGCAATGCCATTGGTGCAGGTATCGGCTTGTTCATTGCGTTTATCGGTTTGCAGAATGCCGGTATCATTGTGAATAACGATGCGACCTTGATTTCATTGGGGGATATTACTTCCGGTTCGGCCTTGCTGGGCATCATTGGCCTTTTGGTGACTTCCATCTTGTTGGTGAAGAAAGTCCGTGGAGCCTTGCTGATAGGAATCTTGCTGACGACCGTCATCGGTATTCCTATGGGATTGACGCATCTGGATGGCGTGTTGAGCACTCCTCCTTCTATCGAACCCATTTTCTTCCAGTTCCAGTGGGAGCATATCTTTACAAAGGAAATGGTGATTGTTGTGTTTACTTTCCTGTTTGTAGATATGTTTGATACCATCGGAACGTTGGTTGGAGTGACTACAAAGGCCGGAATGGTGACAAAAGATGGAAAGATTCCTCACCTGAAGCAAGCCTTTTTGGTGGATGCCATCGGAACAACAGCCGGTGCCATGCTGGGTACCAGTACCATTACCACCTTCGTGGAAAGTGCTTCCGGAGTGGGTGAAGGTGGACGTAGTGGACTGACTTCTTTTGTTACGGCAGTGTGCTTCCTTCTGTCATTGTTTTTGGCTCCGTTCTTTTTGGCAGTACCGGGTGCGGCTACCGCTCCTGTATTGATTCTGGTAGGTCTGATGATGATGTCTTCTGTGAAGAAAGTCGATTTTCTGGATTATTCAGAAGCCATCCCGGCGTTTATCTGTATCATTTTCATGCCTCTAGCTTACAGTATTTCCGATGGAATCGTGTTGGGAATGATTAGTTACGTCTTGATTAATCTGTTGTGCGGACATACCAAGAAGCTTACACCGGCCATGTATATTCTGGCCTTTATCTTTGTCTTTAAGTTCTTCCTGTAAGTTTTTGTATTATATTGGAAATTGTTGCGGAAATGCCTTAGCAATCACTGCGGGCATTTCCGTTTTTTTATGCTGTTTCCATGCACTTGTTTGACAGGTTTTTTCCCTTCCTGAAGACTGTTTTTCCTTGTCTTTCAAAACTCCCTTACGTTCAATCCCAAATGTACTTGCGTTTAGAATCAAACGTCCTTGCGTTTTACTTCAAATGCACTTGCGTTTCAAGTGAAACGTCCTTGCGTTTTTATTTCCTGCTTTTTATGCAGAAAATTGGAACAATTTTCTTTACTTTGAATGAAATTGATAACTTTGTGAAACTTATATCTTTTAAATGTTCAATTTTTAATAAGTAACGACATGAATGATTCTTTTTTGGAAACACGACAGGTCATAAAACGTTATGCCAACCATACGGCGCTGGATGGAGTAAGCATCACGGTGCCCGAAGGACAGGTATTTGGTTTGCTGGGACCCAATGGGGCAGGAAAGACCACATTGATTCGTATTATCAACCGTATTACAGCTCCCGATGCCGGTGAGGTGTGGTTTGACGGACGGCTCTCACGCCCGGAAGATATTTATTCCATTGGCTATCTTCCCGAAGAGCGTGGACTTTATAAAAAAATGAAGGTGGGCGAACAGGCCATCTATCTGGCACAGTTGAAAGGATTAAGCCGTCAGGAGGCTAAGAAAAGACTAACCGACTGGTTTGAACGCTTTGAAATCATGCCTTGGTGGAACAAGAAGCTTGAGGAACTTTCCAAAGGTATGCAGCAGAAAGTGCAGTTTGTCATTACCGTGTTGCATCGTCCCCGCCTGCTGATTTTCGACGAACCGTTTTCAGGTTTCGATCCGGTGAACGCGGAACTGCTGAAAAGAGAAATCCTGAAATTGAAAGACGAAGGACATACCATTATATTCTCTACGCACAACATGGCTTCTGTGGAAGAAATCTGCGACCATATTGCACTAATCAATCATTCAAAGGTGGTGTTGCAGGGAGCGGTAACGGACATTCGTTCACGTTATAAAAGCAATCAGTATGAGCTGACGATGCAGTCTTCGAAGCCTTTGCAGAATTCGGATGCCTTTGAAATTGTCAGCAGTGAGGTGCAAGATGAGCAGACGGTAAACTATAAACTGCGGAAGCTCACTTCCATTTCCAATTCTGAGTTATTGTCACTTGTGGGTGCGCAGGGCGAAATCTGCAAGTTTACCGAATGTATCCCTTCCATGAACGATATCTTTATCCGTACGGTAGAGGGGAAAATTTAATTAAAAAATCTTTCAGTTATGAACAAGACATGGATTATTATTCAGCGTGAATTCATAAATCGGGTAAGCAAAAAGTCGTTTATCCTGCTTACCATATTGATGCCGTTCATTTTTGCGGCACTTATTTTTGTCCCGTTGTGGTTGTCTACAGTCAAGGGCGGAGACCAGAAACAGGTAGCCGTCATTGATGCGACCATGAAATACCTTCCTCAGTTTAAAGACGATGAATCCTGGCATTTTGTGGGAGTTCCCCAGATGGAAGCCTCTTTTCGAAGTGACTCTACACAGTTTGATGCCGTGGTAGAAATCAAAGCCGACCTGGCTGAACATCCGGAGGCAGTAACGATTTATTCGCGGAAAGAAGTACCCAACAGTCTTTCGCGGCTGGTAAGTGAAACACTTGACGAGCAGGTGCGTCAGGATAAGTTGTTGCGTTATGATATTCCGCAGCTGCCTTCCATCATGCAGGATATGAACCGTAAGTTGAATATCCGTACGGTAAAATGGGGAGAAGACGGGAGTGAGAGTGAGTCCAACGCAGGAGCGGCTATGGCAGCCGGTATGGTACTGACTTTGTTGATTTACATGTTTGTGATGTCATATGGAGGTATGGTGATGCAAAGTGTGATGGAAGAAAAGACCAACCGTATTGTAGAAGTCATCGTTTCCTCTGTCAAACCCTTTCAGTTGATGATTGGAAAAATTATCGGTATCGGACTGGTCGGTGTGGCGCAGCTGGCTATCTGGGTGGTGCTGATTGTGGTATTGTTGGCCGTAGCCGGTGGAATTTCCGGTAGTTCGCCTGAACTGATGGGAGGGGCATCCGGTTTGCTGGCTACTCTTCAGGGATTGAATCTGGCCAAGATGGGAGGACTTTTTATCTTGAATTTTATCGGAGGATACCTGGTGTATGCTTCCATATTTGCGGCTATCGGTGCAGCCATCAACGGACAGGAAGATTCTCAGCAGTTTATGATGCCGATTGTTCTTCTGTTGATTTTTGCCCTCTATGCAGGTATCTATAGCTCTGATAACCCCGACGGACCGTTGGCTATCTGGTGTTCCATGATTCCGTTTACTTCACCTATTGTCATGATGGTGCGTCTGCCTTTCGATGTACCGGTGTGGGAAACGATGCTGTCAGTCGTTCTTTTGTATGCTGCCGCTTTCGGCATGATTTGGATAGCCGGAAAGATTTATCGGGTAGGTATTCTGATGTATGGAAAGAAACCTTCTTTCAAGGAAATGATTCGCTGGATTACATATAAGTAAAAGTATTCTGTTGAATCTTTTAAAATAGAAATGGCAGGTGCGAAAGTAAACTTTAATCTTTTACACCTGCCATTTTTATGTTTTTTGTTTCAATTATAAATGATAGATGAGAGATAATTGGGGACTGGTCATAAAAATTCCCAGTTTGGAACGTTTTTCGAACATCTTGCTTGGGATTTCAATCTTTTCATCGAGGTGCTTGAAAATATAATATTCTACAGAGATTGATATTTTCACACCCAAGTGTGTGTGGAATTTATACTCCACACCTATGTTTGAATTCATACCAAGTCCTGATTTAGGAACTGAATATTTGTGGTCTTTGTTTATGGTACCTTTGTTTAAATAATGCGCGTATCCAATGCCTAAATCGAGGTAGCTAATCATTCCTTTTAATAGTTGCGCCTCATGAACAGACGAGAATTGTGGAGCAAGATAAAAGATTTGGATATTTTCATGTAAGGATGAATTTTGTGCACTTTCCGAAAATGAGAGTCCATGCATATAGTGTTTAAAGGCAAGCCCATAACCTATATATTTGTGGTATTTCAAAAAATCTATACCATATTGAAATCCGCGACTACTTTTTTTAGGATTGCTGTACCATAAAGATTCTCCTGTTCCTTCTTGATTGGCAGAGGCTATACCGAAATTAAAACGGATAGAAATGTCTTTTTGAGGAATTTGATTGTTCTCATCCATATTCCTTGCACGCGTGGGTAGGCAAAATAAAAGGCACAATAAAATGGTGATCGTTCTCATGATTACAAGGTTTGTAAGCTTTATTTGCAAATATATAAAAAAAATAACATTATATTTTCCGATATGGATATTTAACTTATAAAATCTTTTGGAGAGAACGTTTTCGATAGTAGTATAGGGCGTAGCTGTGTATAAAAAAGTAAGTCCCGAACATAAAGTCCGGGACTTACTTTTTTATGGAAATTATTTTTTATTCCTCTTCTGCTTCTAACAACAGTTCCATTACCTGGCAAGCTGATTTAGCTACGGAAGTACCCGGACCAAAGATAGCCATTACACCGGCTTTATACAAGAAATCGTAGTCCTGTGCCGGGATGACACCACCAGCAAAGACCAGAATATCTTCGCGGCCCAGACGTTTCAATTCGGCAATGATTTGCGGAATCAATGTCTTGTGTCCGGCAGCCAATGAAGAAACTCCCACTGCATGAACATCGTTTTCTACTGCTTCGCGAGCGGCTTCTTCCGGAGTCTGGAACAACGGGCCCATATCCACGTCGAAACCACAGTCCGCAAATCCGGTAGCTACTACCTTGGCACCACGGTCGTGTCCGTCCTGTCCCATCTTGGCAATCATGACACGCGGACGACGGCCTTCTTTCTTCGCAAATTCTTCGGTCAGTTCGCAAGCCCGTGCGAAATCTGCATCCTTTTTACTTTCTGATGAATACACGCCTGATATTGTTCTGATAATTGCTTTATAACGTCCTACGACTTTTTCGCAGGCGTCAGATATTTCTCCCAATGTGGCACGTACACGAGCGGCTTCTACGGCCAGTTCCAGCAAGTTGCCCTTGCCTGTGCGTACGCATTCGGTAATAGCGTCCAATGCCTTGTCCACTTCAGCCTGGTTACGGCCTTCTTTCAGGCGGCGCAGGTTCTCAATCTGTTCCTGACGTACGGCAGTGTTGTCCACTTCCAGAATATCAATCGGGTCTTCTTTTTCCAGACGATATTTGTTTGTACCCACGATAGTCTGTTCACCCGAGTCGATACGAGCCTGAGTACGTGCGGCAGCTTCCTCGATACGCATCTTCGGAATACCGGTTTCGATGGCTTTGGCCATACCGCCCAGTTTCTCGATTTCCTGAATGTGTTCCCAAGCCTTGTGAGCCAGTTCGTTGGTCAACGCTTCTACGTAGTAAGAACCACCCCACGGGTCTACATTCTTACAAATCTGTGTTTCTTCCTGAATGTAAATCTGAGTATTACGTGCAATACGTGCGGAGAAGTCAGTCGGAAGTGCAATAGCTTCGTCCAATGCGTTGGTATGCAGTGACTGTGTATGTCCCAATGCGGCAGCCATGGCTTCGATACAGGTACGTCCTACGTTGTTGAACGGATCCTGTTCAGTCAGTGACCATCCGGAAGTCTGTGAGTGTGTACGCAGTGCCAGTGATTTCGGGTTCTTCGGATTGAACTGCTTTACAATCTTGGCCCACAGCATACGTGCGGCACGCATCTTGGCTATTTCCATGAAGTGGTTCATACCGATGGCCCAGAAGAACGACAGACGCGGAGCAAAAGCATCAATGTCAATGCCGGCAGCTACTCCCGCACGGAGGTATTCCAATCCGTCGGCCAGTGTATAAGCCAGTTCAATGTCGGCAGTGGCCCCTGCTTCCTGCATGTGGTATCCTGAAATAGAGATAGAGTTGAATTTCGGCATCTTCTGAGAAGTATATTCAAAGATGTCAGAAATAATTTTCATGGAGAAGGCAGGCGGATAAATATAAGTGTTACGCACCATGAACTCCTTTAGAATATCGTTCTGAATGGTTCCGGCCATTTCTTCCAGTTTGGCACCCTGTTCTAGTCCGGCATTGATATAGAACGCCATGACAGGAAGTACCGCACCGTTCATGGTCATGGAAACAGACATCTTGTTCAAAGGAATACCGTCGAAAAGTACTTTCATGTTTTCCAGTGAACAGATAGATACGCCGGCTTTACCTACGTCGCCCACTACACGCGGATGGTCAGGGTCGTATCCACGGTGTGTCGGAAGGTCGAAAGCTACCGACAATCCTTTCTGACCAGAAGCCAGGTTACGGCGGTAGAATGCGTTTGACTCTTCGGCGGTAGAGAATCCGGCATACTGACGGATGGTCCATGGGCGGAAGGTGTACATCATAGAGTACGGGCCACGAAGATAAGGAGGAATACCGGCTGCATAGTTCAGGTGTTCCATACCCTCCAGGTCTTCTTTGGTGTATACAGGTTTCACCTGAATCTGTTCAGGCGTTTTCCAGTTGGCTGTAATGCCATTTTCTTTCTGCCATTCCATGCCATTCTGCGGATGGAAACCGGCAAATATATCGATTTGTTTGAAATTCTGTCTCATAGTTCAATTCAGGATAAGAGTTTGCTGTTGTATTCGCGTAAGGTTTCCAGTACGTTGCAACGCACATGAATGAAGTTTTCGATGCCGGCAGCCTTCAGTTCTTCCATGCAGGCCGGAGCGCCGGCTACGATAAACATAGCGCGTCCGTTGAGTGCCTTGAAGGCTGGGATAGCATATTCCGCATATTCATCATCGCTGGAGCAGATTACCACGATGTCTGCCTGTGCTTTCATGGCTGCTTCAATTCCTTCTTCTACGCTGGCAAATCCTAAGTTGTCAATTACCTGATAGCCTGCACAAGCCAAGAAGTTGCACGAGAACTGTGCACGAGCCTGACGCATGGCCAGGTTACCGATGGTCAGCATGAAAGCTTTCGGACGTTTGCCTGAATTTTCAGTTTCCAGACGAAGAGCTTCAAATTCGCTGGCTGCACGAGCTGTTTCCAGTTTGGTCAGACCGCCTTCTTCTTCGTGTGCTTCTCCACTGCAACCGCATTTCTTGCATCCATCCAGCGGACGTTTGTCGCCTGCCAGTTCATTGAAGTTCGGGTACTGGTTGGTTCCCAACAGGATTTCTTTACGTTTGGAAACCGCTTCATGACGGGCTTTGTTGCTTTGGTTTACAGCTTCCTGAATGCTTCCTGCCTTGACGGCCTGCAACATACCTCCTGCTTCTTCTACAGAAAGGAAGAGGTCCCAAGCCTGTTTGGCAATGGCTACAGTCAGATTTTCAATATAATAAGAACCTGCAGCCGGATCAACGATACGGTTCAGGTGTGATTCTTCTTTCAACAGCAACTGCTGGTTGCGGGCAATTCTTTCTGAAAAATCATCCGGTGTCTGATAAGCTTTGTCGAATGGAGATACCGTGATGGAGTTGACTCCGGCAATGGCAGCACTCATGGCCTCAGTTTGCGTACGGAGCAAATTCACGTGTGCATCGAACAAAGTAAGGTTGAAATTGGAGGTCTCTGCATGGGCTACCATCTTGCAGGCACAGTAGCAAGTGCCGTCGGCTCCTGTATTCTTGCAATCCGTACGCGGGCATTTCGGTGCGTATTGTTTTACGATGTCAGCCCACAGCATACGTGCGGCACGGAATTTGGCGATTTCCATGAAATAGTTGGAACTGATACCAAAGTTAAATTTGATTTTCTTGGCAGCCAGTGCGGCAGGAACGCCTGCTTCTACTAACAGGTTGAGGTACTCATTTCCCCAGGCCAGTGCATATCCTAATTCCTGATAAATGTAGGCTCCGGCGTTGTTCAACTGTACAGAGTTCACGGCAATGCAACGAAAATGCGGGTATGCGGCCAGTGTTTCCACCAATTCTTTTCCTGTGGCAATGACAGCGCTTACGTCTTTTCCTTTTTGCATCATTTTGCTGATAGGGTCGAAATTGAGCGAGCCTTTCAACTTTTCATGTGCATATCCTTTTTTCTGGAAATAAGCGACTAACAATTGAGCCAGCTGTAGCGTATGACGCTGGCAGGTAGAGAAGTTCAGTTCAATACATTCGCAACAGATGCCTTTCAATAAAATGTCAAGGTATTCTGCACTGAGTTCCTTGGCTTTGATATGAAATCCGAGTGAATCTACACCTTTATTTAATATATCAAGGGCTTTGGCATTGGCTTCAGCCGCATCGTTTACGGTAATGTCCTGACGGATAAACCAGGTGTTATCGTCTTTCTTGATACCTCTGAGGTAGGGATATTGTCCGGGAAGTCCCTCTGTAGTTTTCAATCCTTCCAAATCTTCCTGACGGTAGAATGGTTTCACTTTGAAACCTTCGTTGGTTTTCCATACCAACTTCTTCTCAAAATCGGCTCCTTTCAAATCTACCGTAATCTTGTCCATCCATTCTTGTGTGGACACGGGCGAAAAATCTGAAAAGAGTTTTTCTTTACTATCTGCCATAGTGAATTAGTGTTTTTGGGTTGATATTCAGATTTAAAATTATCACACAGGTTATAGCCTGCATGGGCAAATATACAAATTTTCCGCTTGTTTATTCCACATTCCCCCTTTTTTATAGCTATAGAAAGCTAAAAACATTAAACGTGTGTAGAGGGTACTGAGGGCTTAGGGACAGTAAAAGAGTGTACGGAATACATCTGAGAGAAGGTTGGAATGAAAAAAGAAAGAAAAGTTTGCCCTATTGTTTTTAATTGGTTACATTTGCCCCCTGAATAAACTAATTTAATATCTATGAACTGGCTACAAGATTTATTGACGAATCCCAACTCAATAGCGCATATTGTGGCATTGTATGCTTTTGTAATTGCGGCGGGGGTACTGTTGGGAAAAATTAAATTCTTCGGCATATCGCTGGGAGTAACATTCGTCTTGTTCGTAGGAATCTTGGCTGGGCACTTCGGTTTTACCGGAAATCCTGCCATTCTTTCTTTCGTGCAAGACTTCGGACTGATTCTTTTTGTCTTCTGTATCGGACTTCAGGTTGGTCCTTCTTTCTTTTCTTCTTTTAAACGGGGAGGTATAACATTAAATTTGCTGGCGGTGGGGATTGTGTTCCTGAATATTGCCGTAGCATTGATTTTGTATTTTGCCTTGCAGGGTAGAGTAGACATTCCGATGATGGTAGGTATCCTGTGTGGTGCGGTTACCAATACTCCGGGACTTGGTGCGGCGAATGAAGCTTTGCAGCAATTGCACTATCAGGGACCTGAAATTGCCATGGGATATGCTTGTGCTTATCCGCTGGGTGTGATGGGTATTATTCTTTCCATGATTATCATCCGCTACATCTGTAGGGTAGACGTGAAGCGTGACAGCGATGAAATTCAGAAAGAAGAAGAGGCTAATCCACACATGAAGCCTTATACCATCTCATTGAAGGTGCAGAATGAGGCATTGAGTGGTAAGACGTTGTCGCAGGTACAGAACTTCCTGGCACGTGATTTCGTATGTACTCGTATCATTCAGGACGGACATATGAACACTCCGAACGCCAACACAGTTCTTCGTCTGGGCGACCGTATGTTTCTGGTTTGTGCGGAAGATGATTCAGAAGCTATTATGGCTTTCATTGGTCCGAAGGTGGAACAAGACTGGGATGCGGCTAACCAGCAGGACAAACCGATGGTGTCTCGCCGTATTTTGGTGACACAACCGAATATTAACGGAAAAACGCTGGGAGAACTTCATTTCAGCAGCATGTATGGGGTAAATGTAACGCGTGTCAACCGTTCGGGTATGGACTTGTTCGCAGCCCGTCAGCTTCGTTTGCAGGTGGGTGACCGTGTGATGGTAGTAGGTCCGCAGGATGCCATCGAGCGTGTGGCTAACTTGCTGGGTAATCAGCTGCGTCGTCTGGACCATCCGAACATTGTGACTATTTTCGTCGGTATTCTTTGCGGTATCCTTTTTGGAAGTTTGCCTATTGCCATTCCAGGTATGCCTACTCCGGTAAAACTAGGTCTGGCCGGTGGTCCGCTGATTATTTCTATTTTGATTGGACGTTTCGGTCATAAAGTGAAACTGGTTACCTATACTACAATGAGTGCCAATCTGATGCTTCGTGAAGTGGGACTGGTGCTCTTCCTGGCAAGTGTAGGAATCAAGGCCGGTGAGAACTTTGTGCAGATGGTGGTGGAAGGAGATGGAATATTGTATGTGGGAATTGGTTTCCTGATTACTTTTATTCCGCTGATAATTACTGGTATTGTTGCGCGCTGGCATCATCGGGTGAATTACTTCACGTTGATGGGGTTGATTGCTGGTAGTAATACAGACCCTCCTGCCTTGGCATACGCCAACCAGATTGCGGGAAACGATGCGCCAGCTGTAGGCTATTCAACCGTTTATCCGTTGACCATGTTTTTGCGTATCCTGACAGCACAGTTGCTTGTCTTGCTGATGGCTGGATAAAAATATAAACGAAAAATAAAAAAGGAGCGCCCTGTATCTGTCACAGACTCAGGGCGTTTTTGTTTGAAGTAAATTACTTCAGGTTTTTATAACAGGTCTTTTTTATAAAATATTCTTATATGCTTCTTGTTTTATCTAAGTACTTTTTATGTCTTTCATTCGCGAAACGTAGGTCTTTCATGGAGAGAACGTTGGGTTTTCGATAGAGAAACCTATGTTTCAGCTTGCAGAGACATAGAGTATTTTAATGAATCTTTCTATTTATCTGTTGGTGTTTTAGGTTTTACTTGTTAATAGATTTACCAACAAAATGTGGGCGTGCAAACTGACGGCTACTGCTGGTAGAGGCTGAATTACGGCTGAAGGTTTGGCTCTCAGAAGGATTCTGTTTGTCAAATACCGTAAATTCTTCATAGGATGTTTCCCGATTTTCTCCTCTTTTCATAACCATATCGTAGATGGCTTTACGTGATGGCGCGTTAAATCCGCAGGTATTGGTATTCATCATGCTGTCTTCAGTAGGGCGATATACGCCACTCATATACGTGCAAGCTCCTTCATAAATACCGATACTTTCAGAGGTATAGCGGCTGTCTTTCAGGAAGGAAGACCACAGGATGGTATTTTCATCCTGAGTGAAATCCACATTTTGTGCCCATCCATAGCTTTGCAGTATTTTTACACTGCTGATTTCTGAGGAAGAAATTTTTCCGTTTTGTTCATAACTGTATTCATCTTCCAGTTTAGCGAATCCGTGACCTACCGCTTCGTGTACCAGTACTTGTCTGAAACTTTCATTTTCCAAATCGTAGATGATAGGGCAATAAGCTATGGCTAGTTCGGTTACCTGATTATCTCCGTTGTAATACCCGAAATATGTAGTTCCGGCATATGAAGGAGAATTAAGTACGACTACTGCCAGCGTTTCGTATAAATCAATATTTTCTATACATTGTATATAGTCTATTACATTTTCATCATTGCCGGTTATCAAGGTGCTCATTCCTCCTGCCATTTGACATCCAAAGGCTGTGTTATAACCATCGAATCTGTTGCTACGAGAAACAGCTGTTACAGAATACACGTTAAAGTAATTTCGGAGAGACTTCAGAGGTTCTTCAGTAAACAGGTTTTCCATGGCTTTATTCATGACCTCATCGTAGGTTCCTTCTTCTATATCTGTGTCCAGAAAGCCATCTCCCATCAATACAATGGGGAGTCCGTTTCCTTCTGTAGCACGTTGAAGTATACGTACCGTTTTGTCGGCAGAATAATCAGTAGATGTGTTTGTGCTGGTACCTTCCTGTATGATAGTGACACTATTGAGCAACTCCTCTTCCAGACCGTTTGTTTTACAAAAATAAAGGTTGGCCGTTCGTTCCTTCTCATCTTCGTTAGGTAAAGCTGTCAAATTGACTACATAGCCTTGTTCTGTACGACTATCAGCCGGTTGCGTAAGCCAGGTGGCTGTACTATAAATAACAAGTTTATCCCCACTGAGGTTGGTGGTGAACTTGACTTGTAATGAACCTCCTTGCGCCTCAGTATAATAAGTCGTTTGTTCCAGTTCTACGTAGTCTGAGGCCGATTGCGTGACGGTGAGTGATTGGGTGAGACCTGCGGAAAAAAGATTTACTATAGCTGTACGTGAATTCTTGCTGTCATTTTTACTAGAGGCAGTCAAGGCCAGTTGGTAGGTGCCAGCTTCACCGGAAGTAGGAGAAATCAGCAGCCATTCACTGGAAGTGTTCGCTTCCCATTCTCGCGTACTGGTAAAGCTAATTACTGTTTGGGAATTAGCCGCTGAGGCTAAGGTAATTGAGCTTGTTTCTTCTTGCAAAGAGAAACTGGGGGCAATTTCCTTTTCGGAGCAACCGGATATCAAGAGAATAAGAAGAAATAATAATATACCTTGTTTCATGTCTGTAATAATGATAGATATGCACAAAATTGTCTTTTTCTGTATTAAATAGCAAATAAAATCTACGAACTGACGAGAAAAAACTACGAATCGATTGTTTAAAGTATAAAATAGTTCCAGAACTAAAGCAGGAAATGGCTGATGGAAGGAAATAAGGTTGAATTATTTTGTGATGAACTATGTTGAAATGGGCAGGTGGTATCTGTTGAATTTGCAAATTCAGGATTTTCTTGATACCTTGCATTATCAATTTATCAGAAGAGGTTTATGAAACAAATAATGCATCACAGATTAGGGGTTCTGTTCTTGATTATATGGGGTATGTCTCTTTTATCATTGCCGGCATATACTATGACGGACGGTGAGTTTGCTACATGGACGGGGGTACGTGTAGACTGGCAATTTAATCCTCGTGTGAAGTTTAGGGGGACATTTCAGGCTCGAACCCAAAATGGTTTGAAAGAAATGGAACGGGAACGACTGAATGTCGGGTTAAATTACCGTGTATTGCCATTATTGCAACTAAAAGGGTATTACGAGCTGCAATATCGTGACCGGGGAGCTGCAGGATGGAAAGTAGGACATCGCTATCAGGCAGGCTTTATTATTTCAGGAAGCAAGCGAGATGTAAAAATCGGTTGGCGAGAACTTTTACAACACACGTTTATTGGCGGTATAAATGAAGCACAGTTGCGTTCACGATTGAGGCTGGCTTATGAACCGGAAAACTGGATAACATATCCTTATTTTTCTGTAGAAACATTTCAACCGGTGGGTGGCGAGGCTTTCTTTTCGTTGCCACGTGTCCGTTATCGTCCGGGAATGCGGTGTCCTCTTTCCCGAAAAACAGCTTTGGATGTATATTATTGCCGCCAATATGATGTGAAACGCTGTCAGAATATTTTAGGACTTAATTTGGAGATAAAACTGTAATGGAAGATAATATGAATTTTTTAGAATTGGTAAAAATGCGTCATTCTGTGCGGAATTATGAAACACGTACAGTGGAGAAAGAAAAATTGGATTACATAATGGAGTGTGTACGTCTGTCTCCTTCAGCAGTAAATTTTCAACCTTGGAAATTTGCGGTAATAACGGATGCGGACAGGCTGTCACAACTGAAAAAGGCTTATCCAAGAGAGTGGATAGAAAATGTACCTTGCATGATAGTAGCTTGTGTGAATCATGAAGAATCCTGGCATCGTAAATCAGATGGAAAAGACCATGCAGACATTGATATAGCCATTGCTGTGGAGCATCTTTGCCTGGCTGCTACGGAGCAAGGCTTAGGTACTTGCTGGGTGTGCAACTTTGATGTCCCTCTTTGTCGGGAAGTGCTTAACCTGCCTGATTTTATGGAACCGGTAGTGCTGATTCCTGTAGGCTATGCGCAAGAACAAGAAGTGTCAGCTAAGAAACGCAAATTGCTCGATGAAATATTATTTTGATAGTAATAAGGGGATAACATAAATAAAATATCAAATATTTAACGAGTTTTAGTAGTAATTCTTTACAGAATTTTCTACTTTTGGAACGCTCTCTGAATCGTTTTTCAGGGGCGTCTTTTTTATGTATATTCTAATTAGTTGAAAAATGGAAAACATTGAATTAGGATTATTGCTGATGGTGGTTGGTATGGTCACTGTCTTTGTAATTCTGCTCATTGTTATCTGGTTAAGCCAGCTTTTGATTTCCATTGTAAACAAAGTTGCTCCTGAAGAAGCGCCTAAAAAGAAGGTGGCTGCTACGGGGGCATCTACCGATGCCGGAGCAATGGATGCCATTAAGGCGGCTGTGGATATTTTGACAGCCGGAAAAGGTCAGGTAATAAAAGTAGAAAAACTGCAGTAATCTGTTAGAAAAACACGCATGTATTAGTCATGGAACAGAAAGAAGTCAAATTTAGTTTGGTTTTTCGTGATATGTGGCAGAGTGCCGGAAAATACGTACCGCGAGTAGACCAGTTGGTGAAGGTGGCCCCAGCCATTATTGAAATGGGGTGTTTTGCCCGTGTAGAAACAAACGGGGGAGGTTTTGAACAAGTAAACTTGCTGTTTGGGGAGAATCCGAACAAGGCTGTCCGTGAATGGACGAAGCCTTTTCACGAAGCTGGAATTCAGACGCACATGCTCGACCGTGCGTTGAACGGTTTGCGAATGAGTCCGGTACCCGCCGACGTACGTAAATTGTTCTATAAGGTAAAGAAGGCTCAGGGTACAGACATTACTCGTACATTCTGTGGATTGAACGATGTACGGAATATCATTCCTTCTATCGGTTATGCACATGATGCCGGCATGATTTCTCAGTGCTGTCTCTGCATCACTTATTCTCCGATTCATACCGTAGAATATTATCTGGATATGGCCAAGAAGCTGATTGATGCAGGATGCGATGAAATCTGTATCAAAGATATGGCGGGTATTGGTCGTCCGGTATTCTTAGGTAAACTGGTGGCCGGTATCAAGAAAATTAAGAATATTACGATTCAGTATCACTCTCATGCAGGTCCAGGCTTCAATATGGCTTCTATTCTGGAAGTGTGCAAAGCCGGATGTGATTATGTGGATGTAGGTATGGACCCGTTGTCATGGGGTACCGGACATGCAGATGTAATCAGTGTACAGGCCATGTTGAAAGACGCTGGCTTCAAGGTGCCTGAAATCAATATGCAGGCCTATATGAAAGTACGTTCTTTGATTCAGGAATTTATGGATGATTTCTTGGGATTATATATCAGTCCGAGAAACCGTCTGATGAACTCTTTGTTGATTGGACCGGGACTTCCGGGTGGTATGATGGGAAGTTTGATGGCCGATTTGGATACCAATCTGGAATCTATCAACAAGTACAAGGCAAAACGCAATTTGCCGTTTATGACACAAGATGAATTGTTGATCAAGTTGTTCGATGAGGTAGCATATGTATGGCCGCGTGTAGGTTATCCGTGTCTGGTAACTCCGTTCAGCCAGTATGTGAAGAACCTGGCTATGATGAATGTTATCCAGCTGGAAAAAGGTAAGGAACGTTGGGGTATGATTGCCGACGATATTTGGGACATGATTTTGGGCAAAGCCGGACAGTTGCCTGGTGAACTGGCGCCTGAAATTGTGGAAAAAGCAGAACGTGAAGGCCGTAAGTTCTTTACAGGTAATCCGCAGGACAACTATCCTGATCAGTTGGAAAAATACCGTCAGATGATGTGGGAAAAGAAATGGGAAACTGGACAGGATGATGAAGAACTCTTTGAATATGCTATGCATCCGGCTCAGTATGAAGCCTATAAGAGCGGAAAGGCAAAAGCTGACTTCCTGGAAGATGTGAAGAAACGCCGTGAAGCTAAGGAAGAGGTACACATGGCCAATGACCAGACCAAAGTCTTGACAGTAGACGTAAACGGTCAGGCTTATCGTGTAACTGTAGCCTTTGGCGATGTCAATCCTTCTAAACTTTCTGCACAGAATCAGCCTGCTGAAGCTGCTCCGGCTGCTCAGGCTCCGGCTGGTGAAGGAAAAGAAGTGCTTTCTCCGCTGGAAGGTAAGTTCTTCCTGACGAAGAGTGCGCAGGAAACTCCTGTGAAAGTGGGTGACAAGGTGAACAAGGGAGATGTGATTTGCTACGTAGAGGCCATGAAGACTTACAATGCCATCCGTGCTGAGTTTAGTGGAACCATCACTGCTATCTGTGCAAATTCCGGTGACTCCGTATCAGAAGATGATGTATTAATGAAGATTTTGTAATGGAAGAGATATTAGAAAGATTATATGATATGACCGCTTTCAGCAACATTGCTGCTGACCCGCGGTTTCTCATCATGTATGCCATTGCTTTCGTCTTGCTCTATTTGGGTATCAAGAAACAGTATGAACCGTTGCTGCTGGTACCCATCGCTTTCGGAGTGTTGCTGGCCAACTTCCCGGGTGGTGATATGGGGGTAGTGCAGGCCGATGAAAACGGAATGGTCATGGTGAACGGTGTGATGAAGAACATCTGGGAAATGCCGCTTCATGAAATTGCGCATGAACTGGGGCTGATGAACTTCATTTACTATATGTTGATTAAGACGGGATTCCTTCCGCCGATTATATTCATGGGAGTAGGTGCGTTGACCGATTTTGGTCCGATGTTGCGCAATCTTCGTCTTTCTATTTTCGGTGCAGCTGCTCAGTTGGGTATCTTTGCCGTATTGCTGGTGTCTATTTTGATGGGCTTTACTCCAAGAGAAGCAGCTTCTTTGGGTATCATTGGAGGGGCTGATGGTCCGACAGCCATCTTTACTACCATCAAGCTGGCTCCGCATTTATTAGGTCCGATTGCCATTGCTGCCTATTCTTATATGGCGTTGGTACCGGTTATCGTACCGTTGGTAGTACGTTTGTGGTGTACAAAGAAAGAATTGTCCATCAACATGAAGGAACAGGAAAAGAATTATCCTTCAAAAACGGAGATTAAGAATCTGCGCGTTTTGAAAATTATTTTCCCGATAGCATGTACTACGATTGTTGCTTTGTTCGTACCGAGTGCAGTACCTTTGATTGGTATGCTGATGTTTGGTAATTTAGTGAAGGAAATTGGTAGCAATACTTCTCGTTTGTTCGATGCGGCCTCTAACAGCATTATGAATGCGGCTACTATCTTCCTGGGCATTTCAGTTGGTGCAACTATGACTACTGATGCATTCCTTAACTGGACGACTATCGGTATCGTGATTGGTGGTTTCCTGGCTTTTGCGCTTTCTATTTCAGGTGGTATTTTCTTCGTAAAGATATTCAATCTGTTTACGAAGAAGAAAATAAATCCGTTGATTGGAGCAACCGGTCTTAGCGCTGTGCCGATGGCCAGTCGTGTAGCCAATGAAATTGCTTTGAAATATGATCCGAAGAATCATGTGTTACAATATTGCATGGCAAGTAATATTTCAGGTGTAATCGGATCGGCTGTTGCAGCTGGTGTGCTGATTTCATTTCTTGGCTAAGTAACGTATTTGCTTCTTTAGACAGGATTACAAAGAGATGACTGTCAATTTACAGGATGGAAATCTCTTTGTAATCCTGTCTTGTTTTTGTAAGAATTTTCAGGATACCTGCCTGTTTGAGAACTTTTGAAAGACTTAATCATACTATATGAAAAAATCTCTATTGTTTAACCTTAGTTTCGTGTTTCTGATTTTGTTGTCTTCTTGCCACAAGGAAATAGAAGTAACGTTTTTTGATAATGTGACAGAAAGTGTAACTCTGCAATCAGTAGTGGGGGATGAGGCTGTTATTTCATTTACCAGTTTAGGTACATGGAATGTAACAACAGATGCGGTATGGTTAAGCTTATCTCCATTGTCTGGTGAGGCGGGAGAAAAACAAGTGAAAGTTACAGCTATTTTTGAGAACAATACAAATAAGGAGCGAGAGGCAAAAGTAAAGTTGAGTTCGGGAGATGAAGTGTGCGAAATATCCGTTTTCCAAGAGATTGGTGATTATGTACTTCCTGAAAAAGACGAATATCTTGTAGATGTGGATGGAGGTATGTTTACTATTCGTTTTGAGACAAATGTGGAAGTGGAGAAATTGAAAGTGTATACTTCTTCTGAACCAGGAAGCTGGCTGAGACAAGAAAGTGCTTCTCGTCTGGCCACAGCTGAAACACATGAGGTGATATTGAATGCAGCTCCTAATAGGGGAGGAATGTCACGTTCAGCCTATCTGCTTTTTATTGAAGAGAAAGACGGAGTGCAGAAAGAACTTGCTACAGTTAAAATCTCTCAAATGGGAGGGCAAGTGCTTGAGTCTGTAGATTATTCAGAAGATGGTAAGATAGATACTTTGCAGCAGCATACTAAAGGAGATGGCATTCCAATTGTGCTGATGGGGGACGGTTTTGTGGATCAGGAATTCGCTAATGGAACTTATCGGAGCGTTATGGAAAAAACTATGGAGAATCTGTTTACTGAAGAACCGGTGAAATCTCTGAGAGAATATTTTGACGTGTTTATGATTAATGCGGTGTCTGAAAATAATGATTTTGGCATGGGGTATAAGACGGCCTTCAGTTGTAAGCTGGCAAGTGAAAACAGTACTACAATTACAGGTGATGATGCTTCTGTACAAGTGTATGTGGGAAAGGTCTTAAAAGAAGAAAAAAAGAAAAATAGTTTGGCGGTAGTGGTGTTAAATACTTCAGCTTATGCGGGTACCACTTATTTCGGATATCAGGATGGAAGTGGTAAGTTTATAGAGTTTGCCATTGCTTATTGTCCGGTAATTGAAAGTCTGGAGAGTGAATATTTTCGACAGGTATTGGTACATGAAGCGATTGGACATGGTTTTGGAAAACTAGAGGATGAATATGCATATCCGGAAAAAGGAGGTATTACTACATTGGAAATGCAGCGGATACGTATCATGCAAGCAAACGGATGGGCACAAAATGTCGATTTTACCTCATCGGCTGATACTGTTCTTTGGGCTTCTTTCTTGACAGATTCTCATTATCAGAATGAGCATTTAGGGGTTTATGAAGGGGCCTGTACTTATCCAGAAGGTGTTTATCGTCCTTCTGAAGATAGTATGATGAACTCAAATACGTGTGCTTTTAATGCGCCTTCCCGTAAGTCACTTTATGAAAAGGTGATGAAAATAGGAATGGCTGTAGAAGAGGTGCCATATGAAGACTTTGTATCATTTGATATAGTGCATCTTCCTGAGATGATGCCTATGACAAATCATACACGTGCTGCATCTGCCGGTTATCCATTTGCACGCCCGGTATGGGTGAGTGGGCAGTATTTCCGTTAGTTTCTGCCTAGATATTCGTTGATGACGGCCAGGAAATCCTTTCCGTATTTTTCTTTTTTGAATTCTCCAATTCCGCTAATCTCACCAAATGCCTCGATATTGCTGGGCTTTTTCAGGGCAAGCAGATGCAGTGTCTTGTCGGATAGTACGATGTAAGCTGGAATGGCCAGCTGGTCAGCCAGTTTTTTACGGAGCTGACGAAGTGCTTCAAACAAGCCCTCATCTTCATTTTCAAATACGGTAGGAGCGAATGAAGGTACAGGAGAAGCTGTTTTGTTTTCCTGGGCATAACCTTTCTTTCCATAGCCTTCTTCTCTTTTAATGACTACCAGTAGTGCACGTTCTTTGCCGAACAATACTTTTCTTCCGGCTTCTGTAATTTTTAAGTGATTGCTCTCGTTATAAGCGATTTCAAAATATCCTAAATTTAACATCTGGAGCAAGTAATCTTGCCAGTCTTTTCCAGGCACATCCCTGCCTGCTCCGTATGTTTTCAGTTTGTCATATCCTTTTTCTATGATTTCCTGACTGGCATATCCTTTCAGGATATCAATTAAAGTGCGGGTACCGATTTGCTGGTCGGCGCGGGCAATAGCACTTAATGCTTTTTGCACAATGATGGTACCATCGAAACGCTCAGGAGGGTTCTTGCACACATCGCAGTTTCCACAGTCATGATCCATGGTTTCCCCGAAATAGTTTAGAAGAATTCTCCGTCGGCAAATGTCTGATTCCGCATATTGCTGCATACGGTTCAGCTTTTCCAGATTGATTCCTTGCTGGTTACTTTCTGCCGCAAACCTTGATAGCAGAATAATGTCGCCAAAAGAGTAGAAGAGAAGGGTTTCGCTAGGAAGTCCGTCGCGTCCTGCTCGGCCGATTTCCTGATAAAAATTCTCAATACTCTTGGGCAGGTTATAATGGATGACCCATCGGACATTAGACTTGTCAATTCCCATACCGAATGCAATGGTCGCGCAGATAATCTGCACACGGTCATTGATAAAATCATCTTGTGTAATTTCCCGCTGTTCATTTGACATTCCTGCATGATAAGCTGCCACATCGAATCCCTCCTTCTCAAGTAATTGGGCCACTTTTTCAGTTCCATTTCGGCTCATACAATAGATAATTCCACTTTCATTACGGTGTCTGCGCAGGAATTTGACAATGGCTTTGATTTTTTCCTTCTGTTGATACCCTCTTTTTACTTCCAGACTTAAATTTGGGCGGTCGAAAGAAGAAATAAAGATTTCTGGGTTGCGCATTTCCAGTTGCCGTATAATATCCTCTCGAGTAATCTTGTCGGCGGTTGCGGTCAGGGCTACTACCGGGACATTGGGAAAGTACTGTCGTATAGCTTTCAGTTGTGTATATTCAGGACGAAAGTCATGTCCCCAATGAGAAATACAATGTGCTTCGTCAATGGCAAACAGGGATATATTGATGTCACGTAACAGATAGTTCATTTCCGACATTAGTCTTTCGGGAGATATATACAGAAGTTTTACTCTACCTTGTAGGCATTCAAAGTAAAGTTGGGCGTTTGTGACATCATCGTTTGTGCTATTTAATGCACGGGCTACAATACCATTAGCCTGTAAAGACTCCACTTGGTCTTTCATGAGAGAAATCAATGGGGAAACGACGACGGTAGTTCCCTCCATTAAAAGAGCCGGTAGCTGATAACACATGGATTTTCCTCCTCCGGTCGGCATCAGTACTAATGTATCTTTTTTTTGAAGAATTGTAGAAATGATTTTTTCCTGTAGCGGACGAAAAGAAGTGTACCCAAAATAAGATTTGAGTGTTTTCAGCATTTGTTCTCTCATGTTTTTAAATTTTGCGCACAAAGATATATAAAAAAATAAAAAGTTGCCGTTTTATCGTATTATTGTGCGGATGTAAAGTTTTTTGATAAAGTTTTCGGAACTATTGTTGTGAAATCAAAAAACTTCTACGACTTTTGTGTAATTATGTTGTAATGACGTTTAAAAATGAATTGAGATGAGTACATCAGAAAGTTTTAATTATATAGTGGAACAGTTTGCGGATTTGCAGCTGTTGCGTTATCGTGTGGCTGGTTTTGAAAAGTTGTCTTTAAGGCAGAAGGAGTTGATTTATTATCTCTCACAGGCGGCATTAGAAGGAAGAGACATTCTTTTTGACCAAAACGGGAAGTATAATTTGCAAATCCGAAAATTACTGGAAGCGGTTTACGTGTCCTATTCAGGTGACCGTAACAGTCCGGATTTTCAAGGACTGGAGGTTTATTTAAAGCGCGTATGGTTTTCCAGTGGCATATATCACCATTATGCCTGTGATAAGTTTGTACCTGCTTTTTCGCCAGAGTTTTTGCGTGAGTGCATAGCACAAGTAGATGTGGCTGGTCTTCCACTGAAGGATGGCGAATCAGTTCAGGATATGTGTGACAAATTGTTTCCTGTGATTTTTGATCCTAAAGTTATGCCTAAACGTGTGAATCAGGCAGATGGAGAGGATTTGGTGATGACTTCTGCGGCCAATTACTATGAAGGGGTAACTCAGACTGAAGCAGAGAATTTCTATACAATCCAAAAAATGACAAGTGGTCCACATCCTGTTATGTATGGAATGAACAGTCGTCTGGTGCAAAAGGACGGAGTTATACAAGAAGAAGTCTGGAAGGTGGACGGCATGTATGGAGAAGCGATTGAAAAGATTATTTATTGGTTGGAAAAAGCTAAGTCAGTGGCTGAAAATGAAGCTCAGTGTGAAGTAATCCGTTTGTTGATTGATTTTTACCGTACGGGTGATTTGAAAACGTTTGATACTTACTCCATTGCTTGGTTGAAAGATACAGAGTCTAAAGTTGACTTTGTCAATGGCTTTATTGAAAGTTATGGTGACCCGTTAGGAATGAAAGCAAGTTGGGAATCAATTGTGAACTTTAAGGATGAAGAAGCTACTCATCGTACGGAAATTATCAGTCAGCATGCGCAATGGTTTGAAGATCACTCTCCAGTATCTCCTGCATTTAAAAAGGGAGTAGTACGTGGCGTTTCAGCCAAAGTGATTACAGCTGCCATGTTAGGGGGAGATTTGTATCCGAGTTCGGCAATAGGAATTAATCTGCCCAATTCAAACTGGATTCGCAGTCTGCATGGGTCAAAATCAGTGACTATCGGAAATTTGACAGATGCTTATAACAAGGCAGCCAAAGGCAATGGTTTCCGTGAAGAGTTTGTGTATAGCCAGGAAGAAAAAGATTTGCTGGAAAAATACGCTGACATTACGGGCGACCTTCATACGGACTTGCATGAGTGTGTAGGACATGGCTCAGGAAAACTGCTTCCAGGAGTTGATCCGGATGCCTTGAAAGCATATGGTTCTACGATTGAAGAGGCACGAGCTGATTTGTTTGGCTTGTATTATTTGCCTGACGAAAAACTGGTGGAACTAGGGTTAACTCCAGATGAGGAAGCTTACAAGGCTGAATATTACGCTTATATGATGAACGGTCTTCTTACGCAGATGGTACGCATAGAGCCGGGTTGTGATTTGGAAGAAGCTCACATGCGTAACCGTCAGTTGATTGCACGCTGGGCTTTGGAGAATGGTAAATCAATGAATATTGTGGAACTGGTGAAGAAAGAAGGAAAAACTTATGTGAAAATAAATGATTATCTTCAGCTTCGCGGACTTTTTGCTGTATTGTTGAGTGAGATTCAGCGTATAAAAAGTGAGGGAGACTATGAAGCTGCACGTGCTCTTGTCGAAAAGTATGCAGTGAAACTGGATGCAGAACTTCATGAAGAAATCTTGAATCGTTACCGTTCTCTTCATCTGGCACCCTACAAGGGATTTGTCAATCCGGTATATTGTCCTCAATATGATGTGGAAGGACAGATTGTGGATGTGAAACTTGATTATACAGAAGGCTATACCGAGCAGATGCTTCGTTATGGTCAGGATTATTCTAATTTGACTATTTGATTATGGTAGAAATACAAGATACAATCAGGGAAATAAAGTCAAAATTCCGCTTGTTTATGAACGGAATTGTTTCCCAGAGTATGCGTGAAAAAGGTATTGATTATAAACTGAACTTTGGAATTGAATATTCTCGTATTAAAGAAATTGCGGCAGATTATTCGTGTAGCCATGAACTGGCTCAGGCTCTGTGGAAAGAAAACATCCGCGAATGCAAAATTATGGCAGGATTGCTTCAACCTGCAGAGGGGTTCTGTCGGGAAATTGCAGAAATATGGATAGAAGACATGCGCTATCCTGAATTGGCGGAATATACGGTAATGAATTTGTTCCAACGCTTGCCATATGCTTCGGAGGTGGTTTTCCCATGGATAGCCGATGAGCGGGAATATTTCCAATTGTGTGGATATTTGTTGATGACTCGTTTGCTGATGAAAGGATGGACGCTGAATGAAAGGGCAGAAGCAGAATTTCTGGACCAGGCTTTTACCGTGTTGGAAGGAGGAACAGAAATGCGTAAAGTAGCGGCTAAGGCTGTCTGCAAGTTTGCTTTGCAGTCAAAGGCAAATTCTCGTACCGTACTTCGTATGTTAGGGAATTTAATGAAATCTTCTAAGCCCGAAGTCAAAATGATGGCAGAAGAAATAAAAAATGAGATAGAATATGGCTTTTAATCTTTCTAAATTACTCAAAAAAATATAACTTTGACCGCTGAACGATTATTGGGATGGAAGAGAATATAAAAGATACAGTCAAACAAATCCTTACAGAGTATTTGCAGAAGAACGGGCATCGGAAGACGCCTGAACGATATGCTATACTTGATACTATCTATTCCATCAAAGGACATTTTGATGTAGATGAGTTGTACAGCTATATGGCGGAGAAGGAAAAGTTCCGAGTGAGCCGGGCTACTCTGTACAATACCATTATTCTGCTTATCGATGCAGGACTGGTCATCAAGCATCAGTTTGGCAATACTTCCCAGTATGAACGGTCATATAATAATGAAACCCACCATCACATGATTTGTACCTGTTGCGGAAAGGTGTCGGAGTTTGAAGACGACAACTTAAAGCAGGCTATTGCACAGACAAAATTGAAGGGATTTTACGCTTCACATTATTCCCTTTATATTTATGGTTTATGTAGTAAATGTATGGCGGCTAAGCGGAAAAAGAAGTAGTATAAGGAATATATAAAACATAAAGAATCATGAAAGTAGATGTTTTGTTAGGTTTACAGTGGGGCGACGAAGGAAAAGGAAAAGTAGTCGATGTCTTGACTCCCCGTTACGATGTGGTTGCTCGTTTTCAAGGAGGCCCGAATGCCGGACATACTCTTGAATTTGAAGGTCAGAAATATGTACTCCGTTCTATCCCCTCTGGAATATTCCAGGGTGATAAAGTGAATATCATTGGTAATGGAGTAGTGCTTGATCCTTCTTTGTTTAAGGCAGAAGCAGAAGCGTTGGAAGCAAGCGGACATCCATTGAAAGAACGTTTGCACATCTCTAAGAAAGCTCATCTGATTCTTCCTACTCACCGTATTCTGGATGCGGCATACGAAGCTGCCAAGGGGGATTCAAAAGTGGGAACTACCGGAAAAGGAATTGGTCCGACTTATACGGATAAAGTGAGCCGTAATGGATTGCGTGTAGGTGATATTCTGCATAACTTTGATGAAAAATATGCAGCAGCAAAGGCTCGCCATGAAGCTATTTTGAAGAGTCTTAACTATGAATATGACATTACTGAACTGGAAAAACAGTGGATGGAAGGTATTGAATACCTCCGTCAGTTCCATTTGGTTGACAGCGAGCATGAAATCAATCGTCTGCTGAATGAAGGAAAGTCTGTACTTTGCGAAGGTGCCCAGGGAACTATGCTTGACGTAGATTTCGGTTCATATCCTTTTGTAACTTCATCTAACACTATTTGCGCGGGTGCTTGTACCGGCTTGGGTTTAGGTCCTAATAAGATTGGCGAAGTGTATGGTATTATGAAAGCATATTGTACACGTGTAGGTTCAGGTCCGTTCCCAACGGAACTTTTTGATGAAACTGGTAAGACTATTCGTGATTTAGGTCATGAATATGGAGCCGTAACAGGACGTGAACGCCGTTGTGGTTGGGTTGACTTGGTTGCTTTGCGCTATGCGATTATGGTTAATGGCGTAACTCAGCTGATTCTGATGAAGAGCGATGTGCTGGATGGATTTGATACAATCAAAGCTTGTGTAGCATACAAAGTAAACGGAGAAGAAATTGACTATTTCCCGTATGATATTACAGAAGGAATAGAACCTGTATATGCTGAACTCCCAGGATGGAAAACAGATATGACGAAGATGACAAGCGAAGATGAATTCCCGGAAGAATTCAATGCGTACATCACATTCCTGGAAGAACAATTGGGTACTCCGATAAAGATTGTGTCTGTAGGTCCTGATCGTGCACAAACGATTGAACGCTATATCGATTAAACTTTTTTGTTGATATATTTTTGAAAGCCGTCCCTTTGGGGGCGGCTTTTTTGTTTTTATTCTGTTAAATTCTGATTTGATAATTATCTGGTTTTTGTCTGTTTGGTTAGTCGTTTTGTTTGTATTGCTGTTTGTTGGGGTTTCTTGTTTTAACCTCGCTTTTTATTGTATTTTTATTTCATTTTGTCTTTTATAGTTTCTAAAAAGTTTCATATTTCTTGAATTTTGTGAATTTGAAATGAATTGATATTCGATCT
>ERZ1027150.249-NODE-249-length-49249-cov-12.360328_pt1 | contig 49249 bp, 65 predicted proteins | sample MGYA00519276_ERZ1027150 | MGnify/ENA primary metagenome ERZ1027150 (study PRJEB26926, sample SAMN06164860) | human gut metagenome | biome: ENVO:00009003; feature: ENVO:2100002; material: ENVO:00002003 | host: Homo sapiens | place: USA | collected 2012 ... | reverse complement strand
AAACATTATCTTTGGGATATCTTACTTGATTCCCTAAGATACAAAAAATTAGGGAAACGGGCAAGTTCTGGCTGAGCGAAGTTAGGACTTGCCCAATTTTTTTGCAGACACAAAAAAGGCCATCTCAAAGTTTATTTGAGACAGCCTCTTTACTTTTATTTTCCAAATTCAATAATCATAGATTGGTGTGCTGCTAAAATCAAGTTTTGAGTAAAATCTACTTTTTTTCCACTTGAGATATCTTTCCCTTCCTTGTGATCTTTTGTCAAGATGTTGTAATGATTGTTGGGCAGTACTTGTTCTTTGTCGGTACTGTTTAAAACAATCATTTCGGTTTTGCTTTCATTAGTACGAACATACACGTATATTCCGTTCTGCGGAATATGGTACTTTACAGTTTTGTTTTCTAACATCTTCTTGTTTAGTTTTGATTTGCGGGTGCAAAGATATACAGCAGTCTTATCAAGTAAGAATAAAAATTGGGAAAATATGAGATTCCTTTTGTTTTTAATGACATAAATCAATAGTTTAGATTTTGATTTTTGCCTAAAAATGATATAAAAAAGAAGAGACCCTTGATAAGAGCCTCTTCTTATAGTGTATAAATAAACATCTTTTAGATAAGGAATCCCAGTAAAATACCGGCAGCAACGGCAGAACCGATAACACCCGCTACGTTAGGACCCATGGCATGCATCAAGAGGTAGTTGCTTGGATCGTATTCCAAACCGACAACCTGCGAAATGCGGGCTGAGTCGGGAACTGCAGATACACCTGCGTTTCCGATAAGCGGATTGATTTTATTTTCTTTCTTCAGAACCAGATTGAATATCTTGACAAATAAAACTCCGGATGCAGTTGCGATTACAAATGATAACGCTCCCAATGCAAAGATTTTGATAGAGTCCATGGTAAGGAATTCGGAAGCTTGAGTAGAAGCACCTACTGTGAGTCCCAACAAAATGGTAATTGTGTCAATCAGCGGACCACGGGCAGTTTCTGCCAAACGGCGTGTAACTCCACTTTCTTTCAAAAGATTACCGAAGAAAAGCATACCCAGTAACGGCAGACCTGACGGTACAAGGAAGCAAGTCAGCAACAGACCTACGATAGGGAACATTACTTTCTCTGTATGTGATACAGCACGAGGAGCTTTCATTTTAATCAGACGTTCATGTTTGGTGGTCAGTAAACGCATGATAGGCGGTTGTATCACTGGAACTAATGCCATGTATGAGTAGGCTGATACAGCAATCGCTCCCATGAGGTTAGGTGCCAGTTTGGAGGAGAGGAAGATAGCCGTAGGACCATCTGCTCCACCGATAATACCGATAGCGGCAGCTTGCATTGGATCGAATCCGATTGCCAGTGCAATCATATAAGCTCCAAATATACCGAATTGAGCGGCTGCACCGATTAGCATCAGTTTCGGATTTGATATCAAAGCCGAGAAGTCGGTCATGGCACCAATTCCCAGAAAGATAAGCGGCGGATACCATCCGGATGTAACTCCCTGATAGAGAATATTGAGCACGGAGCCTTCTTCGTAAATACCTACTTTCAATCCGGCTTCCATATTGAATGGAATATTGCCTATCAGAATACCAAATCCGATAGGGATGAGCAACATTGGCTCAAATTCTTTTGCTACGGCAAGATAAATGAAGAATATACCGATGAGCAGCATGATAATATGCTGGTATGTTGCATTGTAGAAGCCGGTATATGTCCAGAAATCTGCCAAGTTATTTTGTAAAAAACTAACAAATTCTCCCATAATTATTCAATGATTATAAGGTCCGTACCTTCCAGAATAGATTCTCCTTTGCTGACATTGATTGCTGTCACTTTACCGTCGCGGTCAGACTTGATATCGTTTTCCATTTTCATGGCTTCCAGTATCATCAGTGTTTGTCCGCGTTTTACAGTATCTCCTTCTTTTACTTTAATTTCCAGAATAACACCTGGTAACGGTGATTTAATACCCGATTTACCACCACTTACAGCAGGTCTGCTGATTGGAGTAGGAGGTGCTGCCGGTGTAGTAGATTCAGTACGTACTACAGGTTTGATTTTGGGTTTAGCCTGTTTTTCCAATTCTACAGTGTATGAAGTACCGTTTACTTCTACACGTACGTTGTTGTCTTCTATATCGCCTACAGTTACTTTATAGAGATTACCGTTAATTTTATATTTATATTCTTTCATTGTTTTATTCTTTAGAGATTATTTTTTATGAGGCGTTTCGCGCAAAGTATAGATTTTTGAACTCCAAGGAGAATAGCTTCGTTTCACACGGCTGATGGTAAGAATGGTTTCTTCCACATCATGGTCGGCTCCTTGAGCTTCGTGAAGTGCCATTGAAATAGCAGCGATGATTTCTCCCGGTGCTTCTCCCAGTCCTTTTTCTTTTGCTTCTTGTTTATCTGTAATATTATGTGCTTTCATTGCATTGCGCTTACGCAAAACGATGGCTGTCTTACCGATAAATTTAAAGCAGATATAAAGCAGAATCAATCCTAAGAATACGACACTCATGGCAGAAATAGCCATACCGATTCCGGCTGGGTCGTGTTGTTCGAATTTATCCATTTTAGGATTGCTTTCTATCGTCTTGTTGTTAGTACTTGGAGTTACATACTTTTCAGCACTGTCGTCTTTTACCTCCCACTGGTTGTCTGCGTCACTGACGCGTGCATACGATTGGTTGGCTTTTAGAATGCCGGCAGGTACTACAACCTGGTCCAGAAGTTTACGTCCCGAGTCATAAAGACCAATCCAGTTGGCATTGTTTTTGTCTAATACAAAATTAGTATGGAATGTTCCTCTTCTTGGAGTCCCGTCTGCCCAGAATAAAGTATGCTGGCGTGGTTTGATGCTGGTCAACACATCACCTTTAGGAATAAAATAGGTAACGGTATCTCCTGGCTGACTGCTTACTTTCAGCAGACATCCTGCCAGATCGGCTGTGCTATATGCTTTATTGAATATTTCAATCCATCCGCTGTGAATACCATAATCGTCTTGGAAGTTACTTTGATTGTCTACTAAGACTTCATTAATCACCAGCTTGTTGTTCGGTTTCTGCTTGGTGCAGGAACTGAAAACAGCCAACAGCAGCAAGGATAGGAATATTCCGGCTTTATGTTTGTTCATAAATACTCTTTTTTTAAGGTTATTACAATGGAATATTGCCATGTTTCTTGGCTGGATTGCTCAATTTTTTGGTCTGTAACTGCTGCAATGCACGAATGATACGGAAACGTGTATTGCGTGGCTCTATTACATCATCGATATAGCCATACTTGGCAGCATTGTATGGGTTGGCAAACAGTTTGGTGTATTCTGCTTCTTTTTCAGCCATGAATGCTTTAGGATCTGCAGCTTCTTTGGCTTCTTTTGCATACAATACTTCTACGGCTCCGGCACCACCCATTACTGCGATTTCTGCAGTAGGCCATGCATAGTTCATGTCGCCTCTCAACTGCTTACAGCTCATTACGATATGTGAACCTCCGTACGATTTACGTAAAGTAACTGTAACTTTAGGAACAGTAGCTTCGCCGTATGCATACAACAGTTTGGCTCCATGCAGAATGACTGCGTTATATTCTTGTCCGGTACCCGGAAGGAATCCTGGAACATCGACTAAAGATACGATAGGAATGTTGAATGCGTCGCAGAAGCGTACGAAGCGTGCACCCTTACGAGATGCGTTGCAGTCTAATACTCCGGCAAGGAATTTAGGCTGGTTTGCCACGATACCTACAGACTGACCGTTGAAACGTGCGAAACCGATAATGATATTTTTTGCAAAGTCACGTTGTATTTCAAGGAATTCACCGTTGTCTACAATAGCTCCGATGACTTCGTACATATCGTATGGCTTGTTAGGACTGTCGGGGATAATTTCGTTTAAGGAATCCTCCAGACGGTCGATAGGGTCTGTACAGTCTACATAAGGAGGTTCTTCCAGGTTGTTCTGAGGAATGTAGCTCAGCAACTTGCGGATTAATGCCAGACCTTCTTCTTCGGTTGCAGCAGTAAAGTGAGTTACTCCCGAACGGGTAGAATGTACACTGGCACCTCCCAGATTTTCCTGTGAAACGTCTTCGCCTGTTACGGTCTTCACTACTTTAGGGCCGGTAAGGAACATATACGATGTACCTTCCATCATTAAAGTAAAGTCTGTCAATGCCGGAGAATACACTGCACCACCGGCGCAAGGACCAAAGATACCCGAAATCTGAGGAATTACTCCCGAAGCAAGAATGTTACGCTGGAAAATTTCAGCATATCCTGCCAGTGCATTGATACCTTCCTGAATACGTGCACCACCCGAGTCGTTAATACCGATACAAGGAGCACCCATTTTCATGGCCATATCCATCACTTTGCAGATTTTCTGAGACATAGTTTCCGATAAAGAACCTGCCGATACGGTAAAGTCTTGTGCGAATACATATACCAGACGTCCTTCAATTGTACCATAACCAGTTACGACACCATCGCCCAGATAATGTTTCTTGTCCATACCGAAGTTTGTACAACGGTGTTTGACAAACATATCCATTTCTTCGAAACTGCCCTCATCCAATAGCATGGCGATACGTTCGCGGGCTGTATATTTTCCTTTTGCGTGCTGTTTTTCGATTGCTTTTTCACCACCACCCAAACGAGCCTGGGCACGTAGTTCAATCAGCTCTTTTACTTTTTCAAGTTGGTTACTCATGGTATTAGAATATTTATTGATTGATAAATAAAAGATGGAGATTTCAGGCTTGCAGCTGCAAAGAGTGAGAAGAGTTTAAAGCAAAAGGTTAACACAAGATTGCATTCTGAGCATAGCGAAGGGATAATTTCGGCAAAGCCTGTCTCATGATTGTATTTGAGATTTTCGCTACGTTCAGAATGTCAAAAGTAATATTATCGTTTTGCTTTGGTACACCTTTATTCCTTTTTTTGCAATCATTGAGCCATAAAAACTCAGTTCATCTTCTGAAATTATTTTTCACACAGTTCGGTCAGTACTCCCATAGTAGATTTTGGGTGTAAAAATGCGATATTCAGTCCTTCTGCTCCTTTACGTGGAGCTTTGTCGATGAGTCGGATGCCCTGGCCTTCTGCTTCTGCCAGTGCATTGGCTACTCCGTCTTCTACTGCAAATGCCACATGATGTACTCCCATGCCTCGGTTTTCAATAAATTTGGCAATAGTGCTTTCCGGGCAAGTAGGTTCGAGCAGTTCCAGTTTGGTATCGCCGCATTTCAGAAAGGCAGTTCTGACTTTCTGATCTTCTACAGTCTCAATATTATAGCATTTTAAACCAAGTGCGTTTTCGTAATAAGGAAGGGCTTCTTCGATGCTTTTTACAGCAATACCCAAATGTTCGATGTGAGAAATTTTCATAATCGTGTTGTTTTTTATTGGTATTAAGCTTAAAGTTTCATTTATCAGTTGCACAAAGAAAGTAATTTTGTGCTGAAAAACGAAACTTTTGCAAGATTTATTTTAATGGGTGATGTTTTTTATTTTGTAGTGATACGGCGAGGATTAAATGAGATGAACGGGAAGTATAAATATTGTAGATAATGGAAAAATTTTGTTTTTCAGTGATTTATCTTCTATGGAGTAAGTCCTTCCTTTTAATCGGCGACGTCGGATGCAGATTCGGCGTCGTTGGATGTATAGCCGTTGACGTTGGTTATATATTCAACGACGTGGGCTATATGCTTTATCTCACCATGTAAAAATACTTTATTTGCAAGATAAAATAATGTACAGTGGAATAGGGATTATGGTTATACGTAGATCTTGATAAGCAGTTTGTTCAGCCAGTTCCAGCGGATTTTAAACCAGCGTCGGCTACTGAGCTGCTTTCCCCCGAAGCGTAGAATAAAATCGCGGTAACTGTATTTGCGGAAAGGAAGGCCGGCATCAATAAATTCAAAATGTGTATATTGGTGTTTGGCTGCGTATGTCATGGCGTTCCATACGGATAAAACTCCCGGATACAATCGGGCGTATGTCTTTCTCATACCGCCGGAGAACAGCAGATAAGCGGTATTGCCTGAAAACAGGCAGACTGCACCTCCTATAATTTTGTTTTTATACCTGACTAAAAAGATTTTTCCTAACTCTTTGTTGCCGGATTGGCGGATGAGTGATATAAAGAACGAGTAATCGGGGAGATAACGGTGTATCTTGGGAGAATAATATTTTTTCAGCATAGAGAAAAAGGCTTTTACATCTTGCTCGTTGTGGGCAATGTCTATAACGGCTCCGTTTCTTATGCCGTGGTTTATCTGGCGCTTGCGCGATGCACTCATCCATTTGTCTATTGTTTCATGGTGGATGGAATTTCGCACGCGTAACCATCGTATCGGGAAGTATCCGTTCTGCCGGAAATATTTGTATCCGAAAAGAGGTTTCTCCAAATTGCGGAATTCGATAAGAAAGGACTGATCGGAAAATCGCCGGGTAAAATAGGAAAGAAACTCGCCGAAAATTGCCTCTTCTTTGTCTGGTGTCGTAAAGTATTCTCCGGTGCCGTAAACATAAGTCTTATTCGTAAAGCCCAGCAGACGGAAGTTACGCCTTGTGATACATAATAATTTGCCGATGACTTTCTCTTTTTCCGTAGCTACCAGCATGATAGGCTGATATCCAGAGGTCTGTTCCAATACTTGAAACAACTCTGAAGAGTGGAAGACGTTCGAACCGGGCAGGGAGGGAAGATCTTTGGAATTATAATATGTAGTCAGTCGGATACTCATCGTTTTATGCAAATATATAATTTTTTGTTGAGCATTCCGAGTTTAACTCTTATATTTGTCTGGCTAAAACTTTTAATTTATGGAGAATTTCAGCGATTTACTCAAAAACAGACGCAGCATGCGTAAGTTTACGGAGGAGGAATTGACTCAGGAAGAAGTAGTGACTTTGTTGAAAGCCGCTCTGATGGCTCCTTCTTCCAAGCGCAGCAATTGTTGGCAGTTTATAGTTGTCGACGACAAGGAAACCCTCGACAAGTTGTCTCGTTGCAAGGAATCGGGCTCTGCTTTTCTGAAAGAGGCTGCACTTGCGATTGTAGTTGCAGCCGATCCTTTGGCCAGTGACGTATGGATTGAAGATGCTTCGGTAGCTTCTATTCTGATACAGTTGCAGGCAGAAGATTTGGGATTGGGCAGTTGTTGGATTCAGGTACGCGAACGTTATGTGGCTACCGGAATGCCGTCTGATGAGTATGTGCGTGCCATATTGGGGATTCCTTTGCAGCTTCAGGTGTTGTCTATTATTGCCATCGGGCATAAGGGAATGGAACGGAAGCCTTTCAACGAGGAACATCTGCAATGGGAGAAAGTGCATATTAATAAGTATGGAGGACAGTAAGCATGGCTGTTAAGGTTTCTTCGCAAAAGGATACATATAAGGCTACGGCAGTTTTCCTGGTACTGATGGGAGTGTTGTATCTGTTGGACAAATGGATTGACTTCTCCGATTATAATCTGGATTGGGTAATGCAGAAAGATACTATGTTGCTGTATGCAGCTGTTACATTTCTGTGGTTTAAGTCGGACAAATCGGTAGGACTTATTTTAGCTGGTATCTGGCTTATTCAGAATATTGCATTGGTGACTGCTTTATTAGGACAGGTGTCAACCTATTTGCTTCCACTTACATTGTTGTTGATAGGGGTATTGCTCTATTGGCTGTCGTCCAAATGAAATAAAATGAAAGATGAATAAGGATAGACTGATGAAAATAGCACTGATTGGTGCAGGAAATGTAGCTACACATCTGGGAAAGGTCTTGAAGGAGAAAGGATATGAAGTCTGTCAGGTATACAGTCGTACCGAGCAGTCTGCCGCTGCATTGGGTACACTGTTGGACTGTGCTTATACTACTTCTCTGGAGGATGTAACGGCAGAAGCAGAACTGTATATCGTATCGGTAAAAGATGCAGTGTTGCAGGATTTGATTCCGGTACTGGTAAAAAGAAATCCGCAGGCCTTGTTTGTGCATACTGCCGGCAGCATGCCTCAAAGTATATGGGAAGGTCATGCTGTACGCTACGGAGTGCTTTATCCGATGCAGACTTTCAGTAAGCAGCGACCGGTGGACTTTGCTGAAGTTCCCTTTTTTGTAGAAGCCTGTATGGCAGACGACTTGCATTTGTTGAAAGAGTTGGCAAGTACATTGTCTCCTAAAGTCTACGAAGCTACGTCCGAACAGCGTCGTTATCTGCACATAGCAGCAGTATTTGCCTGCAATTTTACAAATCATATGTATGCCGTGTGTGCACATTTGCTGTCTGCACAGTATTTGCCGTTTGAGGCTATGCTTCCGCTTATCGACGAAACGGCACGTAAGGTACATCACTTGTCGCCGGTAGAAGCACAGACAGGTCCGGCTTGCCGATATGATGTAAACGTCATCGAACGTCATCTGGAGATGTTGGCTTCCGAACCGGAACTGGCAGCTATGTACGAACAGATAAGTAAGAATATTCACAATTATACGATTTCAAAAAATCAGAAACCATGATAAATTACGATTTGACAAAAATAAAGGCATTGGTCTTTGATGTAGATGGTGTGCTGAGTGCGGAAACCATCGTACTTCATCCCAATGGAAAACCTATGCGTACCGTCAATATTAAAGATGGATATGCGCTTCAGCTTGCGGTGAAATGTGGGTTGCATGTAGCCATTATTACCGGAGGAAAAACCGAGGCTGTACGTTTGCGCTACGAAGGATTGGGTATCAAGGATATCTATATGGGGGCTGCTGTCAAGACCAGAGAATATACCGATTTTCTTTCGAAATATAATCTGAAAGCAGAAGAGGTGCTCTATATGGGAGATGATATTCCCGATTATGAAGTCTTGCGTCTGGTAGGACTGCCTTGCTGTCCGGCTGATGCTGCTCCCGAAATAAAGGCGGTTTGTACATATATCTCTCATCGTAACGGGGGATATGGCTGTGGACGTGACGTGGTAGAACAGGTATTGCGTGCTCAAGGTAAATGGATGTCTCACGAAGCTGCTTTTGGCTGGTAAGAAAGGAGTTGGTTATGCTTGATAACTTGAAGAAATATAAGATAATATTGGCTTCCAATTCGCCACGCCGCCGCGAACTTTTGTCTGGCTTGGGAGTAGATTATGAAGTGAAGATTGTACCGGGTATAGACGAAACATATCCGGAGTCATTGAACGGAGAGGAAATACCGGTTTACATTGCCCAGGAAAAAGCGAATGCATATCGTGCTTCCCTGCAACCGGATGAGTTGGTGATTACAGCTGATACGATAGTGTATGTAGACGGCATGGTGCTGGGTAAGCCTGTAGATGAGGCTGATGCCTGCCGTATGTTGCGCATGCTTTCGGGGCGTACGCATCAGGTAATTACCGGAGTTTGTCTGACGACTGCTGCCTTTCAGAAATCTTTTGCTTCGGTAACAGAAGTGACATTCGATACGCTGTCGGACGAGGAAATCGGTTATTATGTAGAGAAATACCGTCCGATGGATAAAGCCGGTTCGTATGGAGTACAGGAGTGGATTGGCTTTGTAGGTGTGACCGGACTGAAAGGTTCGTACTATAACGTGATGGGACTTCCGGTGCAGCGCTTGTATAAGGAACTGAAAGAGTTATAGGTTTTTGCCTGTTTTATAGGTGATAACTGGGTTTGTAAGCAATTTAGAATATCTAAAAAACTTTTCTATATTTGCATAATTGTTTTACAATAGTTTTACAAGGCCAGGATATATCACCTATAAATGTTTTACAACGATGGCAACGGTCAAAGCAGTAGTACTTAAACATCAAAAGAAAGAGGATGATACGTGGAATGTAAAGATACGTATTACTCATGAGCGCAAAACAGCTTATTTAGCCACTTCTCATTATATAACGGTTGATCTGATTAACAAGAAGACTTTCGAGATAAAGGAAAGGAATAATCCCGTGTACGATCAAGTGATGCTTGATGTTCTAAAGATTCGCTCCGAATTGTCGGCATTAGGTAATCAGATAGATTGCTACACAGCAAAAGGACTTGTGGAGTTGATGAATGAACGTCTTACGGGGAAGGATAAGGGGATTCGTTTTTTTGATTTTGCAGAGAGGAATGTTCGTGATATGGAAGAAGCCGGCAAAAGGAGAAGTCAGTCTTACCATGCTATGTTGACAAGGCTTGAAGAATATGCAGGTCGCAATATTCTGTTTTCGGATATAACGGCAAGTTTTTTGACTGGTTTTGATACATATCTTCGTAATAAGGAATCCAGGAATGGAACAGGAAAGATTTCTCAAGCTGGAGTGCGTTTATATATTGGAATTATTCAAACTTTGTTTAATAAAGCAAAGCTGGAGTATAATGATGAAGATAGGGGATTGATACGGATATCCAATAATCCTTTCGCTAAATATAAATTGCCTTCAGCTCCAAAAACAAGAAAAAGGGCAATATCTCCGGAGCAGATTAGAGCTATAAAAGAATTGAAAATTCCGATAAATATGCATGGAACCTTAATAGCTCGTGATGTTTTTATTTTATCATTTCTGCTTTGCGGAATGAATACAGTTGACATGTATTATCTTGATACAATTCGTGATGGCCGGATTGAGTATTGTCGCCGTAAAACAGAAAATCGTCGTGAAGATAATGCTTTTATCTCTATTAAGATAGAACCTGAAGCAGAGCCTTATTTTGATAGATATAAAGATATGCTCTGTGATAGGGTTTTTAATTTCTTTACCAGGTACAGCAGCGATAAGCAATTTATTACTAAAGTTAATGGTAATTTGAAATGGATTGGTGAGCAGATTGGGATTGATGGGCTTACCTTTTATGCGGCTCGGCATACATGGGCAACCATAGCTCGGAATGAATGTGGCGTTTCAATGGATGATGTGGCTATGGCTCTGAATCATAAATCTGGATATGATGTTACTGATACCTATATAAAAAAGGATTGGAGCCGAATTGATAAGGCAAACAGAAAAGTGATTGATTTTGTATTTGCAAAAGAAAAGCCGGAGGATTGACCTTCGGCTTAATTTATATTTATCTGTTCCAGAACTTCATCAATGAACATGGAGCGATAGTGCGGGCATTCTAAGACTCCCTTGCGCTTTGCTTCCCGGTACACTTTGGAGAATAGCTTTGCTTTGTCTCGTTCGGTTACTGGTATCTCCTCGATGGGGGTTGTCAGAAACCGGCATCCCCAGCCTTTGCAGGTCGGGGAGAGCTGGCAATGTTTATTGTTTGTACATGTATAATAGCAGGTTCTTATTATAGGACTCATAAAGATTATTCTTTATTTTCATACATTTCAATAGCCTTGAAGTAATCTTCTGTGTATTGAAATAAATCATCAAGGCTTTCGATTGCATGTTTTACGTCTTTTTTGTTTTCGTCAATAGTGGCTACGTATTTAGTACCGGTATTGAAATACATGCGGCAAATCGGTTTACGGTTGTTGTCATCAAGTAACACGCTGAAGTAGGTTTGTGCATCGCGATAAGCAATTCTTGAAACATCTACTTTCTGACGGCAAATAGCTTGTATGATACGATATGCGTCAAGTTCTTCTTCCGTCGTAACAATTTTTGAGTCTGGTTGTACTTCTACTGGGGTCTCTGTTTTTATTTCTTCAATCTTAGTTTGTTGGGTTTCTGGTTTTGCTTCACTGACAGTTAATGCACCCTTTAAACGTTCATTGATAATATCATTGATGTGTGATGATATGGCACGTTTTACCAATGGGGTAAACTGGTCTACGACATTTTGCAGCATACGACCGTCATATACTTTGGTTGCGAACATTTTTATGAAATCTGCACTTGGGTTTGAAAACTCGTTTTGTATAATAGTTTTGAGTTCTCCCATGTACTTTAATTCACTTGCAGAACTGAGTATATTTTCAACGTCAAAATATGATTTATGGAATTTTTTGAGCTCTTCGATTTGGTTATCGCGGAGATCTGTAATATCAACTTCCAAGAATGGTTTATCATCCATGATATTAGGTTCCTTGAGGTCTGTATAGAAGCGGTAGATGATTCCGTTTGTTAGCAGTCCAAATTTTGCTTTAGATACATTAAAGTATCGAAGCAGTTGATTGTCGTGTATGTTAAGGTCTTGCTTCCAATGCTTGCACTCAATTAAAAGGATTGGCTGTTCATCTTTCATGATGGCATAGTCAATCTTTTCTCCTTTTTTCGTACCGATGTCACAAGTCATTTCAGGAATGACCTCAAGAGGGTTAAATACATCGTATCCTAGTGCATTTATAAAAGGCATAATAAATGCGTTTTTAGTAGCTTCTTCTGTCTGAATGTTTTCTTTTAGCTTTTCAACTCTGTCGGCAAGCTGTTTGATTGCGTCTTTAAAGTCCATAGTCTTAATATTTAAGTTATTATTTATAATATATCACTTACAATGTGTTGTTTTACTATCCACAAACTTCTTACTTGTGCTATCTCGATGTCGAAGTCATCGAATTCTTCTATGTTGATAGAGTGGGCAATCCAATATTTAGCTGCGAGGTTAGAATCCTTATATCTACGGAGAATTTTGATGTGCCCGTGATAGTCTCCTGTTTCCTTATCCTCTACAACTATCCCAAAAATATTTCCGAATGGAATAGCATTAGGATTATCGGTTGGGATGGAATAACGTTTTAGTGCTACCCAGCTACCTGATGGTAAGGTCGGCGACATAGAGCGCCCAACAACTTGTGCTACTCCTTCACAGTCCTTACAGTCGGGAAGGAACCAGTACCGTGTTATGTCTTCACTTCCACAAATAAGTTGTGTTTGCCCGGCTGAGAACTTGAAATTGACTTCTGGTAGCAACGGTAAGCCTTGCTTTATTGCCGACTGGTATTCTTCTTCCGTGACAATAGCCATATCTGACGGTTCGTTTATTTCGCTATTGCATCCTTTGTCTAAATATTGTATAAGCATATTGGCGTTGGGCAAAGAAGGTTCTTTTAATCCTCTTCGCCAATTACTGATAGATGCTTCTGTCAGTCCTGTTCCTTTACTTATTTTATATCCAGATTCAGAACTGTCTTGAAGAAGTTTGATAGCTTTCTTTATTATTTCTTCCTTATTGTTCACCATGCTTAAATATTTTAGTATATTTGCATTAAACTTAAAATATGTATTGTTATGCTCAAGGCTCTGAAAATTTGGTATTATAAAAGGCTATTTATCAAAATCTATTTTCGTTACTTAAATGGCTCAGATCCACAAAATGCTGTAAATGATGCATTGGAAGACATAAAAGCAATTAATAAGATTGAGGTAATGATGCGCGAAGTGCTGAACGCTCATTAACTGTCACCGTTGGATAAACAATAGGTATCGAGAATTTTATCTTGGATAGGTTTTCGTTTACCTGTTTGTTATCTTCATTATTTATACTTCCTCCTAATTTTCCTCCTACGTTAAAGCCAAATACAGAGCCGCTTACTTCTATTCCACTTCTACCCTCTTCACTTTTTCCTATTTCAGATTTAGCAGAAACGGCAACTTCAAAGTCAATGTAGGATATTTTTAAATCCCCTCTTTGGCTTCTAATTTTTTCTTCAGCTTTGCTATTTGTCGGGGAGACAATAGTTCCGTTTTTAAGTTCCTTCTGGCACTCTTCAATGGCATTTGAAATATCGAACACCACTCCTTTTATAAAGTCTTTTAGTTCCATAAGTGATAACTTTTGTTAAATACTTAATTATTTTAGTATATTGCTTTTATACTTAAATAATTAAGCATATATTTGCAACATCAAACAATAAACAATAAACAAAGGAAACGAAAAAACCTGAGAGAACCAAACGAAAGTGATAACTAAAAAGAGGTAATGCCATGAAACGATTCAATTTGAAACAGATAATGAAGGATGCTTGGAGAACATATAAGTATGTTGCTAAGAAGAAAGGAAAGACTTTCAGTGAAGTTCTGAAATCAACATGGAAACTTGCCAAGCTTCAGGTTTCAATGCAAAAAGTCATGGATTCAAAGAGCCAGCCTTTGTCCGGATGTAAGTCAGCTTGTAAGGCAGTCACCTACGATTGGACAGGTGTAACTGAGGCAACTATTTATCCGGACAACAACAGAGGTTACTTGGGTTCGAAGTATTGTGGAGATTAATCAGGATAACTCAATCCCTATCCGGCCAAAGAGCCTACCCTTTGATGTGGAGATAGGGAACCAGCTAAACCGATGATAGGCTAATTCGGGATGGGAGGCTTAACCCTCAAAAATGAAGCCGTGTTCTGGGCACGTTAAAGTAGCCGGCGCCGTAAGCAGTATGGCAGTGAGGTAATACCGAAACATACACACATAGCAGAGGCGGAGTACAAGCCGTGAAAGCAACCGATTGCGATGATATGAGCATAAGGCAGCAGCGGTAGATTAAGTTACATGTCCCGAACGGTCATGCAGTGAAGAACAGTAGCTGATAACTCCGGTGGGAAGAGCAGAGAGAGCTTATCGGGGCACGAGTAAAAACAATAATATTATGAAGAAGTTACTATTTCTCTGTGCATTATCTGTGTTGGTGATGCACTTTAATCAAGACCTATCTGCAATGTATTGGGTAGGTTTTATCGGATTTATCATTACAGGTTTCATTGCTGCAAAAAGATTGGACTATGAACGAGCTGAAAGAGATAATAGAAGACATCAGAAAGACCATGAGTGAGTTTTCGGACTTGTTGGAGAAGCGTAATGCAGAATTGGAGCGTAGAGCCAAGTTTGATGAAGAGTTAAGCAATCAGATTCAAGATCTTTTAGATAGGCATAAATAAGTCATATTGTGATAAAATGGTTATGGGCGTGCTGGGCTGTGAAGTTCGGCACGTTTGGTATCGTGGGCTTAATGACAAGGCCACTTCCAGATGAAGAAATGCAGGTTCGATTCCTGCTGGTACCACAAATCTTAAAATTGTAATGATATGGTAAAAATAACAGAAAACTGGGCATCGGCCTTGCGAGGGATGAAGGTCGGTGAAACTGTGATATTCCCCATTTCCTCTATTTCGTCGGTAAACACAACGATTTCCAGACTACGGTTGGAGATGTGTGTAGAAGGGGCAGACTGGAAAAGGGTAGGAGAGATAGATCGGAAGAAAGGTGAATTCAAAGTGAAGCGTGTGTCATGAATGCTTTATCAGAACGTGAGCATCTGGTTGCTGAACAGTATTGCAAGGGGCTTGCAGATAAGGAGGTGGCAGATAAGCTTGGGAGGTCTGAGTGGACCATTAAGGCACAGAAGCGCGACATATATCGGAAACTGGGGATAAGTAAAGATACAGAACTGGTATTATATATGTTCTGCGAAAAGCTGAAAATAAATTTCGATTTGAAGGAAATCCGTAAACATGGTTTAGAGTTGTTCTTTTCGATTATGCTGTTAATCGTTGCAGCTATGGACTACCATATGGATATGCGTAGGGGAAGAATACAGGAAACAGGAAGAGTAACAAGAGTCATAAGAACAAGGAGAGAAGTATGATTGTCGCTATTAATGATGAAATGTTATATCGGATTGTAGATTATGCCTCTGATATTGGAAGAACGCAAGAGCGTATAGAATCTGGTAAAGAATCCGAATTCATTTCCCAAAACCAAGCTCACAGCAGATTTGGGAAAGGGAATGTGACGAAATGGTGTAAAGCTGGATTGGTAAAACGCTACAAGGATATGGATGGGAAGATACGTTCCCAAGTAAGATATAGCCTTGTGGAGCTGAAGGCAGCTGCATTCAAGTGCAACTGTTTTAAAGAGCTTACACCTGCAGCTAAGTATGAGATAACAAGTAATAACGAATGATTGCTTCTGATTAGGTCTGGCCGCCTGCTCAGAAGCTTTTTTATATTAACCACTTTAATTTTTTTGATTATGGGACTTATTAAGAAACCGAATGAATTAGTTGTAAAGACAAACTTGTCAGGAATGATTTATGGACAGCCGGGTATGGGAAAAACCACATTGGCACTTTCGGCACCACATCCACTATTGCTTGACTTTGACGGTGGTGTCCACCGTGTAAATGCAGCCCACCGTGTCGATACGGTACAAATCAGTAAATGGGAAGAAGTTGATGAAGTCTTGCAGTCTCCGGATATTGCAGAATATCTGACTATTGTTATTGATACGGCTGGTAAGATGCTTTCATTTATGGATAAGTACATTATGCAGAACAATCCAAAGATGAAGAAAGCGGACGGAACTCTTTCCTTGCAAGGTTACGGAGTACGAAAGAATATGTTTATCAATTTCGTAAATCAAGTTACTCTGATGGGCAAGTCTGTGATTTTCGTAGCCCATGAGCGTGAAGAGAAGGTTGGGGATGAAAAGCAGATCCGTCCGGAAATCGGAGGTTCTTCTGCCGGAGATTTGATTAAGGAGCTTGACCTTGTAGGTTATATGGAAGCTATCGGAAAGAAGCGTACCATTTCCTTTAATCCGTGCGAAAAGTTCTATGGTAAGAACACTTGTAACCTTCCGGAACGTATGGAGATTCCTACTATTATCAATGAGCAGGGTGTGCCTACTGCCAGCAATGACTTTATGACTAAAATCATCGAGTCTTATTCGAAATATCAAGCCAAACAGACTGAACTTTCTTCCGAGTACGAAGACCTCATGGAAGTTATAAAGGCGCAGATTGAGACGGTTGTCGATGCAGAAACAGCTAATGAAGTTACGAAGTCATTGGCTAATATGCAGCACATCTTTGACAGTAAGTTGCAGGCTGGCCAACTCCTTAATAAGAGATGCAAGGAAATTGGTTTGAAATACGATAAAATCAAGAAAGAATATGCAGCAGCTTAAATATAGAATATACCCATCGCTCTTGGATAAGTTTGAAGCTTATCTAAGAGCTGATGAAGAAGCGGAAAGTTTCTTCAATATCGACAATGAGACCGGAGAATACAAGAAGTCGCCGGAACAGGTAGAAGCGGAATTAAAGCAATCTTTGATTGACGCCATTAACCGTGTACCTTTTGCCAGTGAAGCAGCTGACAAAGGAACAGCTTTCAACGCTCTTATAGATATGACGGTACATAACGAAAAGCATGTGCCCAGTGAACGGGCTCCATATTCTATTATAGGCGATAAGGAAACCAATATAGTGCAGGTAACTTTTCCTGCAACAGAATTGGCTCCAATGCGAAATTTCCTTTTTGACCGGAATTGGGTTATCGAGCAGGCAAAGTATTTTGATGGGGCAGTAAGCCAGTTGTATGTATCTGCGGTCTTAAAAACCAAGTATGGTGATGTAGAGTTATACGGATTCATTGATGAATTGAAACGTGATGTGGTATATGACATTAAGACAACAAGCAGCTATACCTTCGGTAAGTATGAACACGGATGGCAACGACATGTATATCCTTACTGCCTGATAGCTTCCGGCGAAATGGAAAGTGTGAAGGCTTTTGAATATACGGCTTTTGCCTTGAAAGGCGGGACCAGCCGTACTCCGCTTATTTCTGGGGTACGTTATCCGGAATACTATACCTATAATCACGAGCAGACAGTAAAATTGCTTACAAACCATGTAGAGCATTTTATTGAGTTTCTAGAGGCCAATAGGGAATTAATCATTGATAAAAAGATTTTTGGAGAATGAGTCAGACAGCTATCCTTGTGAAGGAAAAGGGAGTGGTGAGGATTGACAAGCCTTTCGACTTCATGTGTAGCCAGCTTCGAAACGGTCGTTACAAACTTACCATTGAGCGGTACACTGAATCACGGACGCTAAGCCAAAACGCTTTGATGTGGCTTTGGTTCACGTGTATCGAACAGGAGACAGGAACAGATAAGCAGGATGTACATGATTACTACTGTAACCTTTTCCTCCGCAGGACAGCTTTCATTAACGGACGGGAAACGGTTATAGCAGGAAGCACATCCAAATTAAACACCTTGCAAATGACCGAATTCATGAACAAGGTAAAAGCTGATGCTGCAGTAGAATTGGGTATAACATTGCCATTGCCGGAAGACCGGTATTATCAAGAATTTATCAACGAATATAAATACAGGAGGTAGGAAATGGAAATCAAAAAAGCAAAAGTAACAAAGGATAACACACTTGTCGCAACCTATAGTGATGAAACGGGTACAGTTACTGTGGAAGGAAAAAATCTTGTAACAAACGATCTTATTAATGCCTTTAAGGAACTTATCCCTCATATGGCTTTTCTTTGTGAACTGAAGGAGGCAGATGGAAAGTTAAGTCTTGATGAAATGCCGGACAATATAGAAAGTATTCTGGAGGTTTCCGGCTATACTGTTGGAGGGGATGGTGACAGTAGAGGGGTAACACTTACCGGAAAACGTTTCTTGAAATCAAATAAGGTACTTAATCTTAACGCACCATTCACCAAGTTTGCTGACGAGAATGAAGATTATCAGTTTCAGTTTGAGCTGGAGCAGGCTATCGAAGCATGTAGTTACGAAGTAAATGAATATATCTTCAATAAGAAATGGAAAGTGGTGCAGCAGGAGCTTCCGTTTGCAGAAGAGCAAGCACCTGTAGAAGTACAGGCAGACGCTATTCCGGAAGCAGATATTACAGTTCCGGCAAACCCGGACATTGCAGCTTTTCAGAAGGTGATGGATGAATCCAAGGTTACAATAGAGGTAAACGGAAAGCAGATTAAGCCACGTCGTTCCCATCGTTCTAAAACAACTCAGTTAGCATCATAATACTATGTTGTACCCATTTTGTGTAACGCAAACCCCGAATTGCTATAAGATATCTTTCCCATATCATGCGACATTGAAGGAATTGGTACACCGTATTCCAAGTGTAGCAAAGAATCCTAAAGCAGCATATATGCCTGATGAACGGGCATGGAAAGTTTCACTTGAAGATAAATGGTATGTGGATAAGATGGGAGAGTGGGCTGTTTCGGCAAGGATATGTAGCCGTGTACAACGGTCGGTTTCTTCTAAAGCTGTAACGGACTACACCATACCAGACCTTCCGAAGCTGACCGTTCCCCACGGATTACTTCTGGAACCTTACGAATACCAGAAGGAAGGCATTGCTTATGCCTTGCAGCATAAGCGGTGTATCTTTGGGGACCAGCCGGGACTTGGTAAAACACTGCAGGCAATAGGCACGGTTACGATAGCAAAGGCGTATCCGTGCCTTGTTGTTTGTCCGGCGGCTCTAAAGATAAACTGGCAGCGTGAGTTCAAGAAGTTTGCAGGAAAGCAGGCAATGATACTTGATGACAGGAACAAAGCAAGTTGGCATCGTTTCTTTGAGACCAAGTGTTGTGATATCTTCATTACAAACTACGAAAGTCTGAAGAAATTCTTTGTTCAAGGTGTGAAGGAAGATGCAAGGTTTACACTGCGTTCTATCACTTTCGATCCACGTATCTCACTTTTCAAATCAGTAGTTATCGATGAAAGTCACAAGTGTAAGTCGAGCAAGACTCAACAGAGTAAGTTCCTTGAAGGTATTTGTAAAGGGAAGGAATATGTGCTTGAGCTTACAGGTACTCCGGTAGTGAACAACAATACAGACCTTATTCAACAGTTGAAGATAATGGGACGGCTGGAAGACTTCGGGGGATATAAGAATTTTGTTGAGAAGTTTTGTGCCGGTCCGAAGCAAAGCTCCAATGTGAAAGAATTAAACTGGAGATTGTCTACTACCTGCTTTTTCCGACGAGAGAAAGCAAAGGTTCTGACACAGCTTCCGGATAAGTCACGGCAGTATATCGAGGTAGACATAACTAACCGAAAAGAATATGATAAGGCAGAAGCAGACCTTATTCAGTATCTCCGCACTTATAAGAATGCTGATGATGAAAAGATTCAGAAGGCTCTTAGAGGTGAAGTCATGGTAAAAATGGGAATACTGAAATCCATTTCTGCAAGAGGTAAGATTAAGGTTTTCTCTGAGTTTGTGCATGATGTCATCGATGGTGGTGAAAAGCTTATTGTCTTTGCCTATCTCAAGGAGGTTGTAATGGAGTTGAAGCAACTGTTCCCGAATGCAGTAACAGTTACCGGTGAGGATAATGCCATACAGAAGCAAAGGGCAGTCGACAGTTTTCAGAACGATCCGAATTGTAAGCTGATAATTCTGAACTACAAGTCAGGTGGTACAGGGCTGACATTGACTGCTTCCAGCCGTGTAGCATTTATTGAGTTCCCCTGGACATTCAGTGATTGTGAGCAGGCAGAGGATAGAGCTCATCGAAACGGGCAGAAGAATAACGTGAACTGCTATTACTATTTAGGGAAAGATACGATTGACCGCTATATGTACGATGTAATTCAGACCAAGAAGAATATCGCCAACGGTGTTACCGGTACGGACGATGTTGTGAAGGAGAGTGTGGTAGATATGGCTATGAACTTGTTTAACCAAAGATTATGAGAAATATATTGCAATCATTGAAAGAAAAAGTTGATGGTGGGAAAATTACTCTCAGAGAAGCTGCTATCAAATTGCATGAGTCCGGATGGACAAACTTTGTAGATGAAGAAACTACAAGAAGGTTGCTTAAACTGTAATGATATATGAGAAAACAGACTATTCCGTTATCAGAGAGTCAGATACAGCATGATTGCCTTGTATGGTTCCGTCTTCAGTACCCGAAGTTGGCTTTGCTTCTCTTTGCAGTTCCGAACGGTGGACGTAGGGATGCAAAGACCGGAGCGAGGATGAAGTACGAAGGGGTAATAAGGGGTGTCGCTGATTTGATACTCCTTGTACCTAAAAAGGGATACGCTTCCCTCTGTATTGAGATGAAGACGCCGAAAGGCGTACAGAGTGATGGACAGAAAGAATGGCAGAGAGAAGCAGAGAAGTACCGCAATCGGTATGTGGTTTGCCGTTCCCTTCCTGAATTTATGAAAGCAGTAAACGAATACCTACTATGACCTATATAGAACTAATCAATAACTTTTGGTTCCTCGATGAGGACTGGCAATTTACCTGCTGTGAAACGAGGCTTTATTTTTACTTGTTGAAAACAGCGAATCGTTTAGGCTGGGTGGATAGCTGGACACGTAGCGATACAAAGGTATCGTCTGACGTGGGAGTGTCGGTCAATTCGATGAAGAACGCAAGAAACAGATTGGTTCAAGCTGGTTTGATAGTTTTTAAGGCTGGTGGAAACGGGCAACGGGATAAAACAAAATATCAAGTTGTATGTGATTTTAGGTGTCAGGATTTGACACCTAAACTTGAACCTAAAGTACAACCTAAACTTAACCCTAAACTTGAACCTAAAGTACAACCATATAATAAGACTAAGAATAAGAATAATAACTCTGGCGAGTTATTTACGCGCGAGGAAGAAAAGCCCCAAAAGCCAAAAGTCCAGAAGCCGGAGTTTATACCTCCGACACTGGAGCAGGTAAAAGCCTATTTTGAGGGTAAGCTACCGGATTGGGAACAGCAGGCAGAAATTTTCTTCTACCACTTCGATGCCTTAAACTGGAAAAATACTAATGGCGCCAAAATTGAGCGCTGGGACAGCAGGGCTAATCTTTGGATAATCGAAAAGCAACTTCAAGATGGAAAACAATCTGAAAACCGTAAGGGAGATAATCAGTCAAGTACGGATGCCGGAACGACAGGGGTGCTCAAGGCAATCGAATTGTGATGCCAGACGAGCAGAAGCATATTGGAAAACCAAACTCGTGGAATGTATGTGCAGTGTATCTCCAGGATTTATTGTTGATGACAGAAATAGAAAGACACTTGATGCGCTATATCGATGGGTTTGGGAGAGAGCCGGCCGAATGATGAATGGTAGTCTTGATCCAAGCAAAGGCATATTGCTTTGTGGCCCGATAGGAACTGGGAAGTCTACGTTGATGAAGGGGCTGCAGAAGTATGAAAGTCTGGTAAACCGATATGCGTTTGCATTTAGTAGGAAAGATTTAGGTTTTGCGTTCGTTTCTGCCGCTGAAATTTCGCTACGCTATGCGGAGCAAGGAATAGACGGAATAATGCGATATACGCAACGTGAGGGGGCTATAGGACTATGTATTGACGAACTTGGACGTGAACCTTCTGACGCAAAGCACTTCGGAACCGGATTGAACGTAATTCAGACTGTCCTTCAGCTTCGTTATGAGTTCCGATACGAATACTTCACTCATGCTACTACTAACCTTGAATTAAATGACATTCCGGCACGGTATGGCATATACATAGCCGACCGCTGCAAGGAGATGTTTAATATCATCCATGTTGATGGTGATACGAGAAGAAAATAATATTAACCTAATAACCGCTTCAATTATGTCAAGTTTTGAAACAACTATTAAAAAATATCTCGATAACCGGGCAAAGGAAGATTCTCTCTTTGCTGAAACCTATAAGAAAGCAAACAAGAGCATCAAGGAATGCTGCAAGTACATTTACTCACAAGCCCGTAAGATGGCCAAAGGCTCCAATTCCGTGGGTATTGATGATGCAACAGTATTTGGTTGGGCCGTTCACTACTACGATGAGGATGATGTCAAGGTGGAAGAAGTGAAGGAACAAGTGGAAGTAGCCACCCCGGTTACCACTCCAGCTCTACCGGAAAAGCCAGTACAGCAGAAGCCTGCCAGAAAGAAGACTAAGCAGGAACTCTTCGATGAAAGACAGTTGTCACTATTCAGTTTTGAATAATATGAAGCCAAGAACAAAACGCGAAAGGCTGGTGGCTGAATTGAGCAGTAAGCTGCCAGCTATTACAGAGGCGCAGGTACGATGGGGGAAGAAGCATTGTTTCCCTCATGTAGCCTACCGATGTAAGGATGAAATGTGGTGCGGAGACTGCGGCAAGATGTGGGTAGATACTACCGGTCAGAAAGACGAAATTGTATATTGTCCCTACTGTGGTGAAAAATTGGAAGTGAAAGTGAGTCGAAAAAAGAAGGATAGTACAAATAGCTATCTGACTATCGTTACTACAGCAGGAGAGTTACAGGTACTCCGCCACTTCTACATAGCTAAGTATGCGTGGAAAAAACGTGATACCCATTATTTCATCGATGAAGTATGCCAACAGTGGATAACGGATGACTGCAAAGAAACGGTTATAGCCAAAGCTATGAACATGGGAAGTAGAGGTTGGATGCATACTTCAGACATGAGTATCAAGCAGAATGGGAATATGTATTGTTCACATTCATATGACATCGACGGTTATGTATATCCGAAAGTCAAGGTTCTTCCTATTCTTCACAGAAATGGGCTTCGAACTTCGTTTCATGGTGTTACTCCGGCCATATTGATACGCGCTTTGCTTGGGGAAAGTAAATATGCAGAAATGCTTCTGAAGACAAAGCAGTACAGCTTACTGGAGTTCTATATGTATCGTGGATGCTTGTCCCATCCGTGGACAGTGAATATCTGCAACCGTAACGGCTATATCGTTAAGGATGGCTCAATGTACGATGATTACTTGCGTCTGCTTGATTATTTCCATCTCGATACCCATAATGCTCACTATGTTTGTCCGAAGAACTTGAAGAAGGCTCATGATAAGCTTCTGGAACGGAAGAGAAAGATAGAAGCCAAAGAGCGTGCTGAAGCAGATCGTAAAGCGCGGATAGCAAGAATGAAGCGCATGAAAGTAGATATCCTTTCTTTCATCCGCAAGATTCAACCGTTCTTAGGGCTGGTGATTGAAGATGATGATATTGTTATCAGGCCATTGGAAAGTATAACCCAGTTCTATCAGGAAGGTAAGGCCATGCACCATTGTGTCTACCAGAATGAGTATTACAAACGTAAAGATTGTCTTATTCTTACGGCACAGGTAGCCGGCAAGCGAATGGAAACAGTGGAAATAAACCTGAGAACTTTCAAGATTATTCAATCACGCGCTATTTGTAATGGGACAAGTAAGTACCATGAAAAGATAATTGAGTTGGTTAATAGAAATATGGAAGTCATAAGGAGGGCAGCATCATGACTATAGATAAAAGACAAGCATTAAAAGTCTATTACGGTTGGTCCAAGATAGGAAATGTCCGCAAGAAACGTGCTCTATCCATCATATTTGAGAACGAGAAACAAGGCTGTCGGAGTGATAGGGGTATGAGAGTATTATCTACGATGCAGAATACCGTAATTGAAAGATACCAATCGGATGGAGAGATGGCAGATGGTAAGCGACAGAACCGGATCTTTACCGAATACTCTTTGTTCCTCGATGAGAAGCCGATAAACGGTAGTCTTGAAAAGATACTCCAAATAAACAACGAAGCAGACAAGAACCATGTTTCACGAGCTATACGAGATAGGATTTCGGAAGCATTACGAAATGCCTTCATGCTGGCCAATCCCGGATATAAAGAACCTAACGGACAACTTGAATTAAAATTTGAATGAGTAAAACAAAACTGTATTACCTATTCCTGGCAGTCATGTGGTGGCTGCTGGGGTAGGTGGAAAGGAGATAAGATGGGATTTAAAAAGCAAACAATAGTTACATACCAATATCGTTTTTTGTGGATATTTAAGCGGTATGCAACTATTATTATTAAAACTGATGTATGTAGTCCAAATCAACAATTTGTAACGGCTTCAGATGAAGAAATAATTTCTGAAATAAGAAGGATTACAGGAGATAATGTTATCGGTGTTCTTGAGTCGTGTATTCCTTGATATGAAATTGAGTTATGAGTAGGCAATTATCCTTGAATATGGAATACGGCATCAGCAAGGAACAGGCTTGTATCCTTTGCCATCTTTCCTCTGAGTGTGCAGGATGCTGTGTTAAATGTAAGCTTGAGAATAAGAATGATGGTTGTTCTGGCCAAGCTTGTTCTCAGCCATTTCGTGAACAGGAGGGAAATAGATGGGATACATGGATGTACCTTGTTTCCACTTCGCTTCCGGAACTCAAACGATTTATACCAATGAAATACAGAAAACACTTAAAGAAGAAAAAATTATGACAAAAGAAGATATAAAAAAGGCAGCAGCCGAATATGCTAAAGAAGCTTGTCGCCCGCTATGGAGAGCTGGTAACGAGCAGGTTTGTATGGCAGATTTTATTGCTGGTGCAAAATGGAGAGTAAACAGCGTTTGGCATGATGTGAATGAAATGCCTGAAGATGGTAGAATCATAGTGCTATTGGGAAAATATGGAACTATACTAATATATGGCCCTAATATGATGTATTATAAAGAAGCTGTAATAGCGGATGGAGGATTTCTAAAATGGGCATATAAAGAAGATTTAATACCTAATACGGAGGAATGATTATGGACAGAGAAATAAAATTCAGAGGAAAAACTGAAAGCAATCAATTTATTTTTGGTGACTTGATTCAGTACGAAAACGGAGACACAGCTATTTTTGAAAAGAAAATAACTAGATATGGTTACGAAGCTACACAAATAAGCAATAGAACAAAAGTAGATAAGGAAACTATCGGTCAGTTTACCGGATTGCATGACAAGAACGGAAAGGACATATACGAAGGGGATATAGTAGAAACACCGTTACTGGACCCCATATTTGGAGATATAATAAAAGATTCATTTTGCAAAGCTGAGATTAGATTTAACAAAGGCTCTTTTGTTGTTAGCTATTATGGCCGAGAGCATAATATTTACATTCAAGACTTGCATGATAAGATAAAAGTGATTGGCAACATCTACGACAACAAAGATTTATTGGAGGAATGATAATGGATAAGAAAGAAGAAATGCTAAGAGAAGCCGTCCCCAGCATTACTCGTGTAATGGGGAATATGCTTGTGTAGAACGTGCTTATTGCCGCTTCTGTGGAGGAAAAAATATCGCACATGACTGCGATGAGGATTGTTTCGCTGATGAATTCAGCGAAGGTTTCCTGTACGGATGGGATGCCTGCCTGAAACGCCTTGGTGAAATCCCCTGGGATGAAGCCATGAATGAGATAGTAGAACGTATAACAACTAACCGTTCAGATAAGCCGGACGGTTCCCCAAAAAAGTAGTTATGATGACAAAGCAATTACCTAACGTGATGAATGATATGGGATATCAGAAAGATGCCCGTGATTTCGCAAAGAAAATGATGGAGGGGAAGGGAGTTCTTTCCCCATGTAAGGACCTTAATCATTTTTCCGAGTGGATTGAAGAGGCTTTATCTAAAGCTTATTTGTATGGAGCGCAATCAGCTGTAAGAGTTGGTTACCTTCTCGCCGATAAAGACTGGGAGGAAGTAGTAAGGGATTATACAAGGCAAATCAATGAATTAAAAAGACAGTTAGAGGAGAAATAGTCATGAAAGAAGGAAACGTAATAATAGAACTTGACACCATTCTTGAGTACAAGGATGGTGAGGTATTCATCAAGAAGATGAACACAAACAGAATGCCGGCAACGCTTACATTTGCCCTTGTTGATGCATTGAATAAAACGATTGTGGAATATTATAAGAAAGACAAATGAAAGCCATGTCCATCAAACAGCCGTGGGCGAGCCTAATCGCTCATGGTGTAGAATTAATTGTTTAATATTTGATTAATACTAGGAAATATATACCTTTGGGCAAATTTTAAATCTAATAATATGGGAGGATATTTGAAATTGGCTAGACCAAGTGTAATTAAAAGTGTGTATAAGAATCCGGAAAATTGGGGATTAAGGTATAAAGAATATGGCAAATCTGAGAATATAAAAGATTATTCAGAAGAAGAGGTATCTGAGATGCTTAAAGGTGTATATTCTAAAAGTGGTTATTTATTGGTTGATGGTGACTATTTTATAAATGTCAAAGATGTTATTCAAGCAGGATGTACATGGGAAACGGTAACATCAGATGTAAAGTTAGATTTATCCCAGCCAATACCTATTAATAAGATACGCACTTTTTATGTGAAAGACTATTATTTGATTACTCGTAATGATGTAAATGGAACCAATAAACATTTTATCAATTCTTATTTATCAAAGATTAAGGTAATCCATTCTGGTCGCGGCCGATTTAGAGGATTGTATAGTATTTCAAGAGGTTATGAAAGTGTTCAGTCTTTTGGACATGGTTATGTTCCAAAAGATTTATTTCATCCAATAAAATTCTATTTTAATGGTGTGTTTTTTGATGATCAATATAGGATTGATGATTTTGTTGTAAATTCAGAACTTCAAGTATCTTATATAGAAAATCAAATAATACGTTAAAGTTGAAATCCTACTGACAGCCTTTGTCAGTGCTTTGCATATACCCGGTAACTGCTTTGTGGCGGTTATCGGGTAAATTTGTTTCTGTAACGCAAATACTGAGAAATATGGAAGTAATTTACAGAAAAACAGAGACTTTAAAAAGGCTGGAAAATAACCCTCGTTCCATAACGAAGGAACAACTGGCAAAGCTACAAGAATCCATACAAAAGAATCCGGATTACTTTGAAGCTCGACCGATTATCCTTTCTGATCGTACTGGAGAACTGGTCATTATTGCAGGGAACCAGCGGTATGACGCATGTGTTCAGCTTGGCATTGAAGAAGTCCCAACTGTTCTTATTCCGAATCTGACAGAGGAACGCGAGCGTGAAATCATTATCCGAGATAATGTCAGTAACGGACAATGGGATATGACACGTTTGTTTGAATGGGATTGTCGTGAGTTGATGGAGTGGGGCTTGGACGGTATCAGCTTCCCTGAGATGAATGATTTCTCTAATGAGATAGAAGATACTCATAACGTACTCCGGAATGAAAATTATGAAGCTGGAGCGCATATCAAGTACCTGGCATTTGAGGGGTATAAGATACCGATAACTGATATAGAACTTGAAGGACTGAAACAGCGGGCCAATGAGTATCTGGAAGAGAATGGTGTAATGATTGGCTTTGTCAATAATCTGTTGGGCGTATGATGGAGTATATAGATATATCGGCATTGAATCCTGCAGAATATAACCCGAGGTTACTTACTCCGGAAGCGCAGGAGAATTTGAAGAAGTCAATAACAGAGCTTGGCATTATTAAGCCCATCATTATCCGTAGGTCTGACAATCGTATTATGGCAGGGCATCAGCGTACCAAGACAATGAAGCTGCTGGGGTATACCCATGTGCCGGCATTTATCCTCGATGGGGTAAACTCAACCGATGAGGTACGTTTTAATCAGCTTCACAACTATGCAGAATGTGAGGTATCTGAAATACAACCAGATATTCATGTGGCTCTTCCTGCTGGTGCCGAAGGTTTTTTTACTGTTCCGAATAAGGATATCACTCTTATAACAAAAGGAGGGAATAACTCTCGTGTGGTGGACCTTACGAAAATGATTCTTCGGTATGGGCAGTTTGCCAATGCTGTATGCGATCACACTGGTAAGGTTATAATTTCTACCGTATATGCCAAGACGGTAAAACTTTTGGGAATGGATCTACTTGTTTATGTCCTTCCGGAAGGAAAGGATGAACTGGCTTTATCTTATTTCTCGAAAGAGTATGGGGTGTTTGAGTATTCCCACTTGGAAAGAAAGACTTATATACAGTCTTTTGCACAAAAGGCGCGTTTACGCCAAAAGAATGGAGTTCCGAGCAGTAGAAGCCATTCGACCTTATATGAGTCTTTAGTAATCCCCAATATAACAAAAGAGACACGTGTGCTTGATTTTGGAGCCGGCCAAAAGGATTATGCGACTATGTTGCAGAAGAAAGGATATCGGATTGATGCTATTGAGTTCTTCCATCGTAAGGATGGAGCTGATATCATTGATGAGAAGGAGATACGTCAGGATTGTACAGCTCTTTGCAGAACTCTGTCGGAATATGGACTGTATGATGTGGTCGTATGCGATAGCGTACTGAACTCAGTAAACTCTCTTGAGGATGAAAAGAATGTTTTGCTAACTCTTTCTGCTTTGTGTAAGCCTGGAGGTAAGATTTTCTGGTCTGGTATTCCGTTGTTGTTTGCTCAGAAGTCATCTGAAAGGAAAGAAACTCATGACTATCGTTCGAAGGCGGTATTCCTCGATGCTAATAACTTCACGGCTAACTTCCGTTTTGGAGAATGGTATTTTCAGCATTATCATTCAACCGCTGACGTGGTCCGTCTGAACAAGGCTTATATCGGTGACACATTTGAAATCTTTGAAAGAGGTGTTCCGGTTGGCCAAGAACGAGAGCTTCGCGGATCTTCATTCCAGGTTATGACGGTTAATGAACGGAAAGCGAAAAAGGAGGACTACATGAAGGCATTACAAGCAGAGTTTACTCTTCCACTCCCTAATAATAGAAGATGGGATTTGGATAAAGACATATTACCAATATTTGAAAAGTTATAATAATGGCTGCACCTAAGGGAAATCAGTTTTGGATGTTGAGAAGTAAGCATGGCAGAGATAAGCTCTTTGCCACGCCGGAACTTCTATGGGAAGCAGCGTGTGAATATTTCCAATGGTGCGATGAAAATCCTTGGACTACACGAAAGGCAGTAAAGAAGACTGTTCCGGTTAGAGTGGCTAAGGGAAATGAAATCATAACGGAGAACCAGCAGCATACTCAGCAGGAAGTTACCCCAACATCAAGACCGTACTCTCTCATGGGATTATGCGTGTATTTGGGTGCTTCTACAAGGTGGTGGAGTAGCTTTCGGGATGATTGTATAAATAAAGGGGATGAAGATTTTCTGCAAGTCATCGCGCGTGTGGAGGAAACCATCAAGACGCAGCAGTTCGAAGGGGCTTGTGTTGGGGCTTTCAATGCAAACATCATTGCACGTACTCTGGGATTGGCTGACAAGCAGGAAGTGGACCATACAACACAAGGAAAACCGTTCAAAGGATTTGATTTTCTTCCGTATACTCCGGAAGCTGATAAATTGAAGTGATATGGAGCAAAAGGTCAATTTAAAACAACGGTTGGCATACAACTATCTTCGCGATGACGTAACGAAGTACCTGCTGTATGGTGGTGCCGGAGGTGGTGGCAAATCATGGTTAGGCTGTGAATGGCTTATGCAGTGTGGCTACTACCTTCCTGGTACGCGTTGGTTTGTTGGCCGAAATAATTTGAAAGATAGCCGTCAGTCTGTTGCTGTAACCTTTGATAAGGTTGCAAAGCAGCATGGCTTTACTGCATATAAGTCAACGGATGAGGGTATAAGTTTTGATAATGGCTCCGAGATAATCTTTCTAGACCTCACTTATTATCCTGTAAAAGACCCGATGTATGAGCGTTTAGGTTCAAAAGAGTACACCGGAGGATGGATTGAGGAAGCTGGTGAGGTGCATTATCTTGCCTTTGAGGTTCTAAAAACTCGTATCGGACGCCATATGAATGATGTATATAATGTGCCAGGGAAGATACTTATTACCTGTAACCCGAAGAAGAACTGGCTTTACCGTGACTTCTACAAACCGTGGAAAGAAGGTAAGCTAAAAGAACCGTATGCTTTCATTCAAGCTTTGGTGCAGGATAATCCTTGGGCTACGGCAGACTATATCGAGAGCTTGCGTAACACGAAAGACCGAGTTACAAAAGAACGTCTGTACTTCGGAAACTGGGAGTATGACAATGATCCGACTGCCTTGTGTGACTATGATGCTATTTGTGACTTGTTTACAAATGATTTTGTTACTCCTGCAGGTGAATCTACCGGTTCTGCCGACCTTGCGATGAAGGGGCGTGACCGTTTTGTGGCCGGACACTGGAAAGGGAATGTATGCTATATCAAATTGGATCAGGAGTATAGTACTGGAAAATCCATTGAGACAGACTTGAAACGTATGATGATAGAGTGTTCAATTCCTCGCAGTAAGATGATAGCGGACTCTGATGGTTTGGGTAGTTATCTTGAAAGCTATCTGAACGGAATCAAGGAGTTTCATGGAGGAACTCAGCCTCTCAATAAGGAGTTTGACAACCTGAAGTCTGAGTGTGCCTTTAAGCTGGCTGAGATGGTTAACAATAGGCTGCTTCGTATAGTTTGCTCAGAAGCACAACGGGAGCGAATTGTCGAAGAGTTGTCTGTTCTCAAGCAGGCGCATATTGATGCAGATACTCGGAAGAAAGGGATAATCAGCAAAGAAAAGATGAAGGAAATATTGGGTCATTCTCCTGACTATTTGGATATGCTGATTATGGCTATGTATTTCCGAATTAAACCAATGATTCACAGACCTAAAGCTAAAGTTGGAAGGATATGACACTATATGAGTTTATTAAGATAAGTGATTTAGCTTCGGATATGGAAGCTTTACAGCAAAGAATGGAAGCTTTACCGAAACCGTATTCTGTTTGCCATAGAAAAACACCGGAGACGCTGAACGATTTGACAATGGGTGAGCTTATGCAATTACAGTCTATTGCTACAGGTAAAGATTTCTTGTTTATTCCATGCAGATTACTGTTGTCTATCAATGAGAGTAGATTGCTCAAGGCTGATGCAGTGGAGGTATTAGGCTTTGTATATTGGGTGGCTAAAGAAGTCAAGCGTATTAATAAGCTGTTTGCATCGACCTCTGTTCCTCCAACTCCCGAAGAAAAGCAAGCAGGAGTGGACCGGCTGAATTTTGGGTTGTTTGGGCTGCTTGACTATTATGCTCAAAGAATGGGAATAACAGATCATGAGGCGGTAGAATATGTTCCGTGGATACGTGTATATAAGTGCCTGGATATGGATGCTAAGAAAGTGCTGTTTGAACGGAGATTAAGAAAAAACCTAAACAAAAATAAGAAATGATGACGGTAGAACAGAAAATCAAAAGTGTTGTCGATAAGATGGCTGGTGTGACTTACATCTTTGACAATTGGCAGACTGCAAACATACGGCTTGACAAGCTTCCTCTTCCTGCTGTATTGAATCTTCTCCCAGTTAGTGGGTCATTGAGTTTGGGCATGACACAGCTAAAAGATTATCCGAATTGTATGATAGCTTTTATGGATAAGTCAGACTTCGACTTTGATGGGACAGAGAATGATTCAGTAATCGAAAGGTGTAAGAATATGGCTAAGGAGTTTGTCCTAAATCTGAACCGTTCCGGATTATTCGAGCAGGTAACAGGTGATATCCCTTATTCTGTATTTTACGACAAGTTGAGTGTGAATGTAACAGGAATCACTATTTCCTTGCAGCTAAAGGAACTCTCAGGAACAGTATTGTGCCCAACGAAAAGCGTGGAGGAAATTGTCTATGGAAAGTCTAAGGAGTGATGTAATTCGGATTGTCTGTGATGAACTAGAGGGACTCAAGGGGCGAATTATTGCCAGACATGAAGCTGCGGGACAAGTTGCTTCTGGAGCAACTCGTGACAGTTTAGTGGTAGAGGAAACTGAGGATGGAGCCATCTTGTGGGGGCGTCAGGCTTTTGGCGTTTTGGAAACCGGAAGAAAATCAGGTAAGGTGCCAAAAGGATTTTACAAAATAATTGAGCAGTGGATGGAGGATAAGGGTATCAAGGTAAATCGTCCTAAATCTTTTGCTTATCTAGTTGCCCGAAAGATTGCCAGTGAAGGAACACGATTGTTTCGGTCTGGCCATAAGGAGGATATATATTCTTCTGATATGGAGGACACCATTGAAGTAATTATGAGTAGAATATTGAGAGTGTTTGATGCAGAAGTAGAACATATTAATTTGAATTTCAATGAGGAAGAGCGAGTTTAGTGGAGCAACAGTTGAATATCCGGATATGATAGCCTTTGCTTTCAATCCGATAATCATTAATGTCTACGGAAAGAGTTTCGATTGGGTGAAGGTTATTATCGAGGATGTTCAGAGCGGAGTATCACATGAGGAGAGTAGGGAAATGTATGGGGAATCAGTGTTCTTTGATATCTCTTCATATATCCAGGGTTTTTTTGATACTGTGGACAGTAACAAGGTTGACTATTCTCAAAAGGGAGCTTCGGATAGTCGGTTGGGGCGTAAGCTGGATATCAGTATAGATGTTCCGGATGATAGTTTCGGCTTTTCCGTTTTCGTAATGTGGGGAGCTATGAGAGTTGGTGAACGTTTTAATGGTAGCCGAAAACTTACATGGTTTAAGAATTTCCCTTTTTCAGTGGGGCTATACTCTGGGGCTTCAGGTAGTGTGGAAGTTACGGTTGATGGAGAGCCTACAGATCCGATTATGTTGACTGGTCAAGGACTATGGAATCTAATCCCACAAGATATTAATGCTGTTAGTATGCTTGTGTTTAACCTTCCGGGAAGTGATTCGTTTGTCTCTGTATTCGATCATACATTTGACCTTACGTTTAAAGGGCTTACAAATATAGCAACACGGATAGAATGTGCTATAGATAATAGTGATTGTGGAGTGTATTTGCGTTGGGTGAACAGGCATGGTATGTATTGTTATTGGTTGTTTCTTCCAGGAGATGAAACAAGGCAAGTTGTCAATGACGGAGAATTTATCCGGAACAACATGCAGAGTTATAGCTTTATAGACGGTTATCATGGAGGAACTGGGCGTAAACAGCGTAAAAGCGAGAATGATACCCTTCTGGTATGTGCTCCATTAGTAGATGGAGATACGTACGATTTTCTGTTTGAGCTTGCTACGTCACCAGTGGTAGATATGTTTTCCGGATATCAAGATGGAGTTGCACAATGGAAAGGAGTCAATGTGTCCGTAGAAAATTATGTGAAGACATCTGCATCTTTGCAGGACTTCGTATGTACAATCATTCTTCCTGAACTTAATTTGCAAAGCCTATGAAAGACGAACTTTATATTGATAATAGTCCTGTCGATATTGATGATAATACGAATATAACATTGAACTATAAGAGCAATCTTTTTACGGAAGTCAGTAAGATTGTAAGTAATAACACATATAGTATCAAACTGCCAATGACTGTGAGAAACTGTAAGGTAATAGATCACGCTCATCTTCCGACATCTATAAGTCGGTTCCCACGCATTAACCATAAAGGCAGATATTTACGTAATGGTGTAGAAATTGTTTCAGATGCTAGTGTTACGTTGATGGAAGTTTCCGATACAATAGATGTAGCAATGGCGTGGGGAAATGTATCTGCTTTTGCTGAAATTGTCAATGGAGATAGAACATTACAGGATTTGTCTTATGGCATGTTGGAAAATGAGGATTATATTGTGTGGAGCAAGGAATTGGGAAATTCACCTCGTTTGCCTTGGTTGAGTTATGGATTTAAGAATGATGAACCTAATGCATGGTTTCATCCAGCTGTTTCTGCTAAATGGATATTGGACAAGATAAGTAAAGATAGTGGAGTGAAATTTGTTATTCCTGAATCCAGACAGGGTTTTGTAGAGCGATTGGTTATACCATTGCTGACAAGAAATGATTCAGATAGACAGTCTGAAAGTAATCAAGTTTCATTGCAATATGAGAATTGGTATAATGTACTAGAGTCTGAGGAAAATCCATATGGGCGAAGTCGCTTGCTTTTAGGATTTAATGTAGGAGGGGGAAATAACTATTATCTCAAATGGGATTATAGACTCATATCAGGTAAAAAAGTGATTTATCGGATTGGGTCAAAGTATAAAAAGACAGATGTACATATTTCTTTAGAAGTTGTATTGATTTTAATTGAATCGTATAATAATTTTACTGATTTCCAGTTTGGATTATATAATGAATATCACAATAGAATGGAGCATATGTTTGCTCCAATAAAAACAGAGGATTTAGGGCAAGATGCACAAGGGGAATATAGGAGAAGAGTGATTTATAAGATAGATGATGATATTGTATTAAGTGACTCAGAGATATTATGGTTGGAACTCTCTACTAATTATACATCTATAAGAATTCAAGTTGAATCATGCGGATCTCTTGCTTTGAAGCCTAAAGCAAATCAAATATATGTATCTGTCAATAATGCGTCTTCTGAGTATGTAAATCGTTATTATTATGTTCCCAATTTGCCGGATATTAAGCAGATAGATTTTATTAAGGCTATATCTGCTCTATGTGGAATGTTTGCTATACCAGATGCTGGGGATATACGTTTCATAACGATGGATGAAATTGTAGCCAACAAGTCTAAAGCACTTAACTGGACAAAAAGAGTTGTTGCTTCTTATCCTCAGAATCGACCTAAATTGCTTTCGTTTAGTCTTGATGGTTTTGCGCAGAAAAACATTTATAAGTGGAAGGATGATGAAGAAGGGGACAATGATGGTATTATTTATGTCGATGATAAGACATTGGACGAAGAAGAGGAAGTAATAACTCTTCCATTTGCTGCTTCTGAGATTAAAAGTTCTCGAACTGGGCCATATACAGAGATTCCTTTATACTCGTATAATGAGAATGGAGAATTGGAGTATAATGATAATCTGATACCTCGACTTTTGGTCATGGAAAATCAGACAATTGCCACATTCGAAGGTATGGATTGGGTAAGTATTATAGCAACGCAATACAAGACCTATCAGGAAGAGGTTCGAGAACCTAAGGTAATAACAGAGCTAATAGAGATTCCGGACTATGAACTGAAGAAGTTGGATATGTCTGTCCCTATTTACTTGGGACAATATGGCAAGTTCTATGCTATTATTAGCATTAAAGCAGAGAAGACCGGTATATGTGAGTGCAAATTATTTCAACTTTAAATTATGGCAGAAAAACAAGAAAAAATCCTTGATATTAAGGTGAACTACAATGATGCAATAAAGGCAATTGCTGAATATCAGGCGAAGATTGATGCGGCACGTAATGCAGAGAAACAATTAAAAAAACAATTAAGCGAGGGTAAGATTTCTCGTCAGCAATATAATGAAGCTATGGCTTCTACAAAAGCTGTTATTGCTGACTATAATGACTCAATACGTATTATTAACAAAACTATCCAGAATCAGTTAAAGCAGGAAAAAGAGCAGGAGGGAAGTCTTAGATCGCTTCGTGCCCAGTTATCCAATCTGACTGCGGAATATGATGCACTATCGGAGGCTGAAAGAAAGGGAGCCAGAGGTACAGATTTGAAGGATAAGATAAATGATATTACTGATGCGATTAAGGGTAGCGAGGAAGAAACTCAGCGTTATTATCGCAATGTAGGTAATTATGAGCAGGCTATCAAGAATGCTGTAGCTAGCAACGTTCCCTTTATTGGATCTTTGATGGATGTCCAAGAGGAAATGGGAGGTATACAGAAAGCAACACTGGCTGCAGGAACTGCAGTAAAGAACTTTTCAAAGTCTTTGCTCGCATTGTTGGCCAATCCAATTGTAGCTGTTATTTCTGCCATAGCTGTGGTTATTATGGCTGTTGCCAAGGGTATTAAATCTAGTGAGGAAAATACTAATCGTTGGAACGCTGTATTGGCTCCAATGAAAATGGTGTTGGATGGGATAGGAAAAGTATTGCAGGTTGTGGCAAGTAGTATTCTATCTGTTGTAGAAGCTGGAGGAAAAATGGCAAAATGGATTAATACTCAGTTAGAAAAGATTCCAGTTTTAGGGAAATATATTGCATCGGTTAATAAAGAGAATGAAAGATATATCGCTATGGCAAAGGAGCAGGCAGCAATAGATCGTGATACACGTAATCTGCAGGTGCAGAATGCTAAGAATGCGCTTACTATTGCAACATTGAAGGCTAAGGCTGATGATGAGTTGAATGTCTCAGCTAAAGAACGTATGGAGGCTATTAGAGAAGCTAATCGTTTGGAAGAGGAAGCCAGTAAGAAGAATTATGAGCTGGCTAAAAGACGATATGAACTAATGGTGCAGCAGAATGCAATGGCCGATAATACCAAAGAAACAAATGATGCCATTGCCCAAGCAGAAGTGGAAATGTACAATGCACTTACCGAATATCAGGATAAAAGAGGTGAGTTGTTGGGCAGAGAAGTGTCGTTGGCGAATGAGATAAAGTCTGTTGAAAAAGAGAGAGCAGATGCAGCAAAAGAGGCTAAGCAGGTTGAGTTGGAAGAAGTGAGAGCTGCTGAGGACGCTATGCTTGCACTGGTGAAGGATAAACGTGAGCAGGCGAGAAAGGAGATAGAACTGAACTATTCCCGTCAGATTGAAGACCTTCAGATCCGTTTGAAGCAGGAAGAGAATCTTACTGTTAAAGCGAGGGAAGCCATCAATGGTCAGATTGTTTCTCTGGAACAACAGAAGAATGTGGAGTTACAGAAACTGTCTGATGAAGAACTTCAAAGAGAGATAGATGAACGCACAAAACTTATTTCTCTGCAACTTGAAGCTGTTAGGGAAGGAAGCGAGCAGGAGTACCAATTGAAACTACAACAATTAACTACCCAGCGTGATGCTGAGCTCGCTGATAAGGAGCTGACCGAGCAGATGAAGTTGGCTATTGTAGATAAATACAATAAACTGTTTGATGATTTGACACTGCAACATGAGCAGGATATATCTGCAAAACAGCAGGAGGCTGTCCGCTTGAGGATGGAGAATGAAATCATGCAGATGCAGCAATCTGGAGCAAGTGAGTTGGAGATACTTCAGGAACAGGCTTCCCAGAAGTTAGAGTTGCTGAATGGCATACAGCAACAGGAAGGGGAAAGTGAGCAGGAGTTTCTGAACCGTAAACTTTTGGCTAATCAAGAATACATTGATGCTAAGCAAGCTATATCAGAAAAAGAAATTGAAATTGAACAGACAAAATTTGAAGCTATAGAGACAATAACTTCAGGTTTGTCTTCAGCTTTTGATGCATTAGGGGAATCCAACAGAGGGTTTGCTATTTTGAGTAAAACACTTGCGTTAGCAGAAATTGCAATCAATACGGGTAAGGCTATAGCTGCAGGTGTGGCACAGGCTCAGTCGGTACCGTTCCCTGGCAATATCGCAGCAATAGCAACTACAATAGCCACCATATTAACTAATATAACAACAGCTATTAATACGGTAAAAAGTGCTAAATTTGCAACAGGTGGTTTAGTTACCGGTCCAGGTACAGGAACAAGTGATAGTGTTCCGGCTCAACTTAGTAATGGGGAATCGGTAATTACGGCCAGAGCCACCTCTATGTTTGCCCCAATTCTCTCATCATTCAATATGATGGGTGGGGGAGTTCCTATTAATGTTGCACAGTCAAGTAGTCAATCTATTGGAGAAGATATGTTGGCCAGAGCCGTAGCAAAAGGTATGTTGATGGCACCTGCCCCACAGGTTTCGGTAGAGGAGTTTACTTCGGTCGCAAATAAAGTTAAATTCTTAGAGAGTAACGGTAGCTTATGAATGCATATGAATTTCTGACAACTCATAAGGGGGTGATGGAGCAATTACAAACACTTCCAGTGCAACCGTCAGATGTAAGATATTTGGAATTGTTTAAGGACTATCAGCGTCTTACAAGTGAAGGACACAAGAAAACTTATATACTGCAGTATCTTTCCGATGAATACAATGTCGATGAGAGAACCATATATAGGATTGTGAAGAAATTTTCTACAAAAGTGGAGATGTGATGTATGAGGTGGGCAGAGGCTTACCTCTTTTTTTTGAAAAATGACTGACAGGGCGTGTCAGTGCTATTGGTCTAATAAATTCTTATAGCCATATCCTGTTTCTTACCTTTGTTTCAAACGATTACAAGATATGGCTAAATTATTCATCAACAAAGACATTGTAGCAGATTCCGATAAGATGGAAAACTGGTATCTGACCGGAGTAGATGGAATGTCATTTTCAGATGTTCAGGATTTTCTGGGTTGGGTTGCTCCAGATGATAATCACATTGACATAGAACTTCATTCATGCGGTGGTGATGTAGCCGAGGGATATGCTATCTATGATGCTTTACGTGCTACTGGTAAGGAGATTTCTGCTACTGTAGTGGGAAGATGTGCATCCATGGCAACAGTTATTCTGCTGGCTGCTCCTATTGAGCGAAGAAAAATGTATCCACACGCAAAGATTCTGATTCATTCTCCCTTTTGTCCTGGAATTGAGGGTTCTTTGGATATTTCTGCTTTGGAATCACTTAAAGCAGGATTAGAAGCTGAGAGAGAAAGAATGTTGTCGCTTTATGTCGAACGATGCGGAGTCGACCGGAGTCTTCTAGAAGAACAAATGGCAAAAGAAACGTGGTTCGGTGGAGAAATTGCCAAACAATTGGGATTTGTCAGTGAAGTAATTATGCCGAAGTCGGCTAAAGTATCAACTAAAACAATAATTATGAGTAAAGAAAATGAAATGACTGTAAAGAAGTCCTTGTTTGAGCGCATTCTTGCTAAAGCAGGTTATGAGAAAATTGAGGATGTGCCAGCTGTCGCTTTAGAGTTGACAACGGCGGGTGGCGATACATTGACAGTAGAGCGTGAAGAAGGTGATCCTCAAGTGGGAGATAAGGCTTCTCCTGATGGAGAACATGTAATGCCGGATGGTAAGACTATTGTGGTTACTGATGGTGTAATTACAGAAATCCGTGACGCTGATGGGGGAAATGAAGACAATGAAGCACGCATCGCGGAGTTAGAGCGACAGGTCGCAGAATTAACAGCCAATGCCAAAACGGAAGATGAACAGAGGATTTTGGATGCTGTAGCAAAAGCGGGAGGTATTGAAAAACTCACAAAAGCTGCAGCCAGCAAGTATGTACCGGCTGGCCGTGCTCCTCAGGTACCAGGAAGAACGGAGGTAAAACATGAGAGCAAGATTGACAAGAAACTTGCAGCTATTCGTGAAAAGAACAAACAAAGATTTAGTAAATAGTAAGTATGGCAAATGAAAGAATTACTTGGGGGCAGTTATCGAGTCTGACTCCTGACAACGGAGCTATTAGAAGTCTCCGAGAATTGTTGGTTATGACTAACTTCCTTGATGAGGAATTAGAACGTTTCTTTACCCTTCGTCAGAATGTGCACAATGGCGATAAATTGGGATGGGTTGGTGATATGGATGATATCGGTTGGAAAGGTTCCGGCTGTAATCCCAGCTATAAGAAGGCTAATATCAATTTTGCAGAGAAGGAATGGAAAATTGGAGACTGGCAGATTCCTTTGCAGTGGTGTTATACTGATTTACAGAACACTATTGCTGAATATTGCTTGAAAACTGGAACTGATATTGGTGATTTGTCTTCTACCGAATATATGGATGATATCGTTTATCCGGCAATGGACTTGGCCGTGAAACATATGCTGTGGCGATTTATCTGGTTTGGGGATACGGAGGCGCAAAATGCAACATCTTCGGGTCAGATTACAGATGGTGTGGATGTGGAACTGTTCAAGACAGCGGACGGATTCTGGAAGCAATTGTTTGCTATAGGTGCAGCCAATGCAGGTCAGAAAACAGCAATTGAGGCTAATAATCAAGAATCAACAGCTTTGCAGTTCAGTAAACTGAAAGAAGCAGGAGTTGCTATCAGTATTTTTGATGGTATTCTTGAAAATGCTGATTCACGTATTGCATCAATGGACGGTGCCGGCATCTTCTGTACCAAATCACTTTGCGATGCTCTTGCAAAAGACCTAAAGCGTGAATACAAGGAAATCCTTACATGGGAACAAATATTCAAGGGGTTGGACGTAACAGAGTATAACGGTACATTGGTTTACCGGGTATCCATATGGGACAGATTCATCCAGAAGTATCAGAATAACGGTACTAAACTAAATCTTCCGCATCGTGCTGTATTTGGTTCACCTAAGCAGTTGTTTGTTGGTACTCCAGCTAACCAGATTATGTCAGATCTTGATATCTGGTTCGATCGTAAAGAACGTGTTAATTACTTGTATTCTACTGGTAAGCTTGGCTGTCTGATTGGTGAAGATAATCTGTTCCAGATGGCTTATTAAAGAAAGGGGGAACTATGGCAGGAATTTGTGATAATTTACTGAAACAGGACATCGCACCATCGTGCGATGATCCTATTGTTCCTGGATTTGAACAGGAAGGAGTTATCGTCAACCGTAAGGATATTGATTTCAGTGCATCCACATTTAACTCTACCCGCAAGAATGTGCTGGAAGCTATGGCTCTTAAAACAGGGAAGAAGGGATACAAGGTTTTGGCGATGGGTTCACAGCCTTTCAATGGCACTGGAACTGCATTTGCGGCCGGAACATATCGGAATACCTTCACACACACTGTCGCTTTTGTTGTGTTGGATGATGGCCCGGACGTAAGGGAGAATATCATCGACGGTTTGGCCAACGGTGAGTTTGTAGTGGTGCTTGAAAATAAGTATAAAGGCATGGGTAAGACAAACCCAGGCGATTGTGCTTTCCAGGTGTATGGATGGTATCAAGGGCTGAAGCCTACTGAAATGTCAGATGGAAAGTATTCGGAAGATACGGAAGGTGGTTGGATGGTTACAATGCAGGAAACAAAATCTCCTAAGTCTGGTATCTATCTTTTCAAAACATCGTATGAAGCTACGGCTACTCTTGTGCAAACGCTGCTTACAGAAGCTGAATGATTATGGATGTAATTGATGTGGTTAATAGGTTGAAGGAATTGGGAAGTATATCTTCCCTTTCTCCTTCTGAAAAAACAGAAATTGAGAAGTTGTACAATGATGTACTTGATAAAAAAATTACACGTACATCATGTAGTGACTGTTATCATGATGCTGTGATTGAAACAATGTTATACCTTAAAAAACATGGAAAGATGAAGGAAAAATCAGAATATAAATTGAAAAATGGAGTACTTCTTCAGATGGAGTTTGGAAGCTCTAATTTTTATACAAATGATAATCTTACTAATGATATTGCAGAGGAATACCTTGCGAAGTATCCCGATAATGCGAATTATTTTTCCAAGATGCCGGATGATTGGCAGGAAAGAGTGAATAATCGTGGTAAGGCTTATGATCCACAACTGCTGGAAAATGTAAAACTGGCATTAGAAGATGGGGTATCGACCGATTCCATTTTAGAAGAATTTATAACCTATAAGGTGAATGGACGAAAAGTAACAAAGAAGTTGCTGAATGAATACATAAAAGAAGCTTCTTCCATTATTGTTTCAGAACAGAAGGGAGAAATTCTTGAAAAAGATGCAGATGATAGAGGAGAAGGCGAAAAGATAGAGGAATAAACTTAAACTCACGGAATTTATGAGAGTACATGATTTGAAAAAGAAGAGCGGCACTCGTTTTAAAACCAATTATCAGCAAGCTCTTGGAATACAGACTTATGGGGAAGATAATCTTTATCCTCAGACATTCCGGAACATTGTAGCTGCTAGCTCCACTGCTTCAGAGTGTGCTGACCGATTCGCTGATTTCATTGAAGGTAATGGATTCCGTGAGATTACTTTTTCTGAATATACAGTAAACCGGAAAGAAGAGACTGCAGATGATATCCACTCACTCGTGTGTCGTGATATGGCTGACTTTAATGGGGTTGCTTTGCATGTTAATTATAACATTTACGGTGAGATTGTAGAGCTTCATCATATTCCCTTTGAGAACTGTCGAATGGTTGAGCCTGATGATAATGGCTATGTTTCCAAGATTGCTGTTCATCCCGATTGGACAGGTCAGAAAACGCGTAAAGGCAGAGCTATTCAGGTGAAGAAAGAGAATATTGATTACATCGATGTGTTTAATCCTTTAAAGTCAGTAGTTCTTTCACAAATAGAAGCTGCTGGAGGTATTGAGTATTACAAAGGACAGGTACTTTGGGTGTCAATGGCTGGGAAAGATACTTATCCGACGGGAAAAGGTGACCGTGTAGTAACGGAAATGAGTACCGATGAAGGTTTGGCAAATGTAAAATACAGGAATGTCCGTAATAATTTCTTCCCAGGTTCCATAATTTTCACAAAGAGAGGCTCTAATATCACTTATGATAATGAAGGGAATGAGGTAAAGGCTCAAGATGACGATGATAGTTTTACCGATACCCTCTTACAGCTTCAAGGGGATACAAATTGTGGTAAAATCATGGAGGTTACGCTTGAAAACGAAGAGGAAAAGCCTGAAGTTGTTCCTTTGAACTCTCAGAATTATGATAAAGAGTTTACCGTGACAGATTCAAGTGTCGTTGAGCGTATATATTCGGCATATGGTCAGGAACCATGGTATTGTATTCGCGTGGGTAAGGTTGGGTTCTCTGGCGATATTTTGGAAGATGCCTTCGAATACTATAATTCTATCGTCTGCAAGCAGCAACGCTTGATTGAGCGCACGTTTGCTCGCATATTCCACTATTGGTATGAGGTGGCTAACCCTTCAATGGATTTCAGTGTTCAACCTTTAAAGTATGTAAGAAATGCAGCAGTATCTAATAACAACATCTGAGGTAGCTCTTCTTTCTCGCACGATGTCAATGCATATTGATGACGAGAAAATTGAAACTTATTTGCGGGAATCTGAAAGTATTGACATAAAGTCTGCCTTGGGAGATGCACTCTATCTTGACGTGAGGGAGAACCCGGAAAAGTACGAAGTGCTGCTCGATGGCGGTGTCTATGAGTTGGAGAGTGGGAAAAAGAAGCTGCTAACTGGATTAAAAACAGCACTGGCATACTATACCTATGCGCGTATTGTGAAGAATGGAGATACGAATGTTACCCGACAAGGCTTTATACAACCGGAAAACGAATATGGTAGTAGACCGGATTTTAAGGAAAAAGTTATGGCATATGACGATGCTTTCTCAATCGCTGACCGCTATCTGAAGGAATGTGTACTGTTTTTGAATGAGAAGAGCGATGAATTTCCTCTTTATAAAGGGAAAGGGAAGATAAAGGCTAATAGAACTGTATATAGAGTGATAGGTGAGTGATATGGCTGAGAGTATAGACATATTAAAAAGATTAGCGCAGCAGGTTCGTAATGCAACGCAAGAAGGTGAAAATACTGCGGAACGCGTTGGTCGTGTTCTTATTGGCATTATTGAAAATCTTGGCAAAGTAGATATTAGTGAGCTGCAGAATTATTTCCTTCGTAAAGACCAGCCTGATTATACCAATTTTCTCTTGAAATTTTTAGGCGGTGCAGAGTTTGGAGAGTTTGTCGACTCCCTTTTGGCTGGCAAAGGTGCCGGAATATTCCCGGATGGTCGAGGACAGTTTGAACGTCTTGAGGTGCGCGGCTCGATGACGGTGATGGACCTTATCATCAACCAGATTCAAGGCATGGAGTCTGATTATTCCTTTGCCGAGATTGGTAAGATTTCATACGTGGAAGATTTGGGAGAAAGCACTTATCGCCTGATCATTGAGAAACGTACAGACTTCGACTTTATGAAGTTCCAGGATAAAGATGTATGCTTCTCAATTATCAACACTTTACTGACCGGTGGCTCTGATTATTACACCAGCTGGATGCGTATCCTTACCACCAATGTTCAGGAGAACAGTATCACAGTATCGCTCTATCCGGACAGCGAAGTGCCCGGCGGTACCAACTATCCGCCTGTAGCCGGCTACAATCTGACACGCCGCGGAAATAGTACGCTTCCCGAAGCTGGAGGATTCAACGAACGGGCACAGTCATGGATGCTTTCCTCTCGTGAAGGACGCATTATGTTCCTGTCCAATGTCTACAAACCTATTCTCGAAGACTATAACTATGCGCTGACTATAGGAAAACTGCCGGATATCAAGGCGCTCGAGAAACTTCCGGTGACGACCAACGACGTGGGTATCGTGGCGCAGACAGTCATCGCAGAGAAGATATACCAATACGATTACAACGGGGATGTGCTCCCCAATAAGGTAGACCGCGGCCCGTGGAGTCTTGCGACCGCGCAGGGAAGCTCTCCTTACCGCATGGTAACACATGAATCGCAGACACCCACCGGAAGTACATATACCCTGCTGGAGCAGCATACGGTCTACCATCTTGGATGCAAGTGGGGTTGTCTGATAGATAAGACACAGTTGGAGCCAAAGTGGAACAGCCCGGCATGGGAAATGCTGGAGGGTGACAAGAACTACGGCATGGAGTTCGTTTCCTCGCGTGGATGGCAGTTTTTCCGAGGACAGGTAAATACGGATATTACAGCTTATATTACCTATTCCGGAATAGACATTACAGACGATGTGATGGCTCTTGAAGGGCTGGAGGTGGAATGGCTTCGTGATAGCGGTAATATTCCTTCCGATAACTCATGGAAGCCGACTCACATTGATGGCAAGCTGAACACGCTTCGCCTGACCAATGATGATATGCCCCCAGAATGGGGATATAAGATACGTACAGTAATGTTTATCTGTCGAATTTTCATTCCGGTTGGTAGTGAAACACAAAAGATAGAAAATTATGTAGGATTTAATATTTGATTTATGCCAATAAAAACGCAACCACAACATGCCAATGTACAGGTAGACCCGTTATCGTTTGTCGCAGACATTACGATTCTATCCGGAAATAACGTACAGGTATTCAATCGGGATATCCAGGAGTTTGTGCCAGATAGAAGTCTGGTACCAATGGTTATTCTTCCTTATGTTGCAGTCTCGGATCCGGAAGAAGTGATGGACGGTGTACAGCCTCTTACCGGAGTACAATGGTATGAGGGTAATCCGAAGGCAGACGGTAGCAATCGTATTACTGGTAATGAGAATTATGAAATCAGTGATGGTAGTGTAGAGGGTTTCCCCTTGTATGCCCTTAAAGTGAAAAAGAATGTGCCGGCAGATAACCCGATAGAACTATTCGCCATCTTCTTCTTTACTGATAAACGTAAAAATACAGAGGTTCGTGTGGAAAGAAGTATTCCAGTATACACCTCGACGTACGACTCACAGAATTACTCTGTAAAGCTGACTGATGCTCCGAAAGCGTGGACTATTAACCCGATGATAGAAAAGCCTGATTCAGAAAGCAGATGGATGCGCACTGTGACTGCTCAGCTTTATTCCGGAAAGAATCCGGTGCCGGATGAAAATGCGGCATACTGGTGGCAGGTCAACGATGGCGGCGGATGGCGTGAGTTCAATGACGAGGAACTGGCTGTGCTGGTGGCCGGTCCGGAAGAAGGAGGTCACTGGACTAAGGCTCTCAGCTTTGATGCCCGAATGATTAAAGGTAGCATCAGCTTCCGCGCACGTGCCGCGTATTACCTGGATGAATATCCGTCAGCACCCACCTCTGAGGAATTGCAGGTAGTGACAAGTGTCAACGTGGAGATGCCATCTACTCTGCGTGTAGAAACTCGTCAGACTAAGGGGGTGCGTGTCAAATCGGATATGTCCACTCCTGTGGCTTATGAAGCAATGATAAGCTACAACAATACGGAAGTGGGAGAGGATAAGGATGATTTCTTTTACATCGAGTGGTTCGGCAAGTCTACGAAAGCCGGCAGCAAGGAGCAGAAATTGGGAATAGGTCGTAGAATTGAATTTATCCCAAAGAACTTCGGTGCTGAGAAAGGATACGGATATACTGTGTATGCCAATGTGCAGTTATATAGCCACTATTTCGTCATAAAAAATGAAGATGGAACAATGGCTACAACGGATGATGGTAAAATAATAATTAATGTTCAATATCAATAGAAGGAGGTGAGATTATGTATTTATTGGTAAACGTAGAGCAGCTGAAATCGCGCTCCGGACGATACGAAACGATGCCGGACGGAAGAAGTATTGTTCCGATGTCCGACCAACGGATTTTGGGAACACTCAAGGGGGTGGATATTATCTCTACAGCACGTGAACTCAAACAGCTCATTGAGGAACAGAAGAAACAGATGGAAGAAACAGATACGGATATAGACCCTGGTTTTTCTGTAAATCCAGATACCGGTGAAAATATAGACCCCGATTTCTCACAGGACCCGGATAAAGATGTGAATGTAGATCCTGACTTTTCTCAAGATCCGGACAAAGTTGTGGAAGGTGATGGAACTGAAGATACTGCAGGCGAAGATGAAAGCAAAACAGAAACTGATAAAAAAGAGAAGGAGGTAACAGATGGACAAACTGAGCAGTAGTTTTACCCTTGTGGGTATCATAGACGGTACCACAATTAACGGATATGTACGTGTAGATAATACTCCGCTGGTGCAACGTTACAATACTGGTACCAATTCTTTTATTCCGGACTTTGAAAAGATGGCCGAGAATAACCGTCCGGTAGTTGTGCCCATCCTTCGCGATGCTTCTACGGGAGATGTAGTCACACCGAACTCCATTAAGTTCATGTACAATGGATTGGAATTGACTTTTGGTGGAGACAACCTGTCTACTAACGAAGGATTGGAGGGAGTGTTCAAAAAGCTGGCAGACTATCAGGCTACAGTGGGCTCCCAGTCATATCCCCTTCCGGCTCTGCGCGTGATGAAGAACCTTGTGCCGATTTCCGGTTATGATAACGATAGAATCAGTATCTCCGGAACTGTGGAAATCGGCGGCCAAAGTGTGCCGTTTAACGAACTTTCCAAGGAAGTCATCATTCAGGAATCCACCGGTAACCAGTACGATGTGGTAATCAGTAACGACAAGGGTTCTGCAATCACTGAAGCTGGAGAAAGTTTGACTGAACGGGCTGATATCTACAAGGATGGCAATAAGATTTCCGATGTGTCCGGGTTTTCATTCAAGTGGTTCAAGGTAACAACAGGTGGTGATGTCGCCATGGGTACCGCGCAGACACAGGTAATTGCTGCATCAGAAGTCGATAATAAGTTAGTTGTGCGTTGTGATGTATATCATAATGAAAGTTTAGTTGCTTCGGGATTCGATGAAATCTCAGACTTTTCAGACCCTTATTTTGTTCGCATGGACATTACCGGCATAGACGGTACTGCCATCCGTAAAGGGCAGACTGCTACCATTACTCCGAAAGCTGTTAAGCGCAGTAGTGGCGAAGAAGCGTCTGGACTGGTGTCTTCTTGGACATTCCGTATCCAGGATAATGAAGGGGCTGATTTTACGTTGACAGGCAAAGAAAGTGCGTCATTCTCCGGCACGAACTGTCAGATATCCTATGAGGACATCAAGCGTGCGAAGATGGGTATTTCCGGTTATGTAACAGCAGATATTGGTTGATATGATTACAGCGACTTTTTATCTATATGGAGTAGTGGACGGTGAGAATGCACATTACATGCAGCTCACTTGCTCTCTGCCTGCCATCTCTGTAGACGAGAATAATGTGCAGGCCGATGCTGCTGTCTTTCATCTGATGGAAGTAAACGGAAGCACGCAGACGGTTATTCCGGCATGGTTCCGCGTGAAGGTTATGGCCGGTGATACTATCCTTGAGACAATCAACCAGACCGTAGTCAAGGATGAACTGTCCTACATGCTGCCGACTGACAGATATGGTAACGCTGACAAGCTTCTCGTGGAAGCCTATCTCGATGATCCGGAAACAGAAGAAGTAGATAACTATGAAAAGAAGCTGGCTGAGCTGGTTGTACTTATTAGCCGTCGCAATCCGATACCGTTTCCCCGCTCAGAAAACTGGTCTGATTCCCTTACCTACCGAAACGGAGAGTACCTTATGATAGATAACATTGTCTATATGTGGCGCAATCCGGTACCGGGAAACAGTTCGCTCCCCCCAAAAGAAGATATCGAGCAGAATCCTCAACAGACTTCATGGGTAGCCTACCAGAACTGGCCGCTGCTGGCCACACAGGTATTCTTGGCGCAGTGGGCAAAGCTTGGCTCATTTATCTTCAATGGCGACATACAGATGTCTCAGCAGGGTACTGTGAACGGAACACCCAGTTCTGATTATAGAGCCGATGATTTCATTCCGAATTATAAGGTAAACGCCAAAACCGGTAAGGTAGAAGCTCAAGATATGCACATTCAGGGTGGTACTATCGGACCAATGGCAATCACTCCTTATAGTATCGGTATTAGTGGAGACATTGGAAGCTTTAAGGGCAGTTCGATGTCATCCTCGGGTTTTATTTATGCTGGTGAAAATATTGATGCGCGTATCGGCAATGCCTTTTCTGTAGCTACTCAATATTACAATAAATGTGCCGGATATTTTGAAACGAGATTGCCAAGCTATCTCTTTCAGACTGATTCGGCAGCAACAGTATTCGTAAAGACATCGGGCGGCTCACATATAGGAAATTATGGTCAAGTAGGTATCGCTGTTCGTACAGATAACGGTGAAAACGATGTGGCTATTGACCTTGTAGGAAGAGTCAAGGTAGGTGGGAAGAAAGGTATCACCACCCGAATGGAGTGGTACACCCAATACGATATTAAAGGTCTTGACATCGTAGATGGTATCATCGTTGATGCATGGACTCGACCAAAATAATTTTACGTTAAACTTAAAAAAATTACGATTATGATACAGACAAAAACATTGAAAGAAGCATTGAAAGATCCGGGTGTAATAGAAGTTGTGGAAGAACTGATTGGAAAAGCTACCGCCGAAAAAAATGGATTGATGCCCA